>Ga0105055_10001814_pt1 | contig 34062 bp, 24 predicted proteins | sample BON03_FD_78090 | JGI IMG/M metagenome (GOLD analysis project Ga0105055, IMG submission 78090) | Freshwater microbial communities from Lake Bonney liftoff mats and glacier meltwater in Antarctica - BON-03 | ecosystem: Environmental > Aquatic > Freshwater > Ice > Glacier meltwater | place: Lake... | reverse complement strand
CCGGATCGAGCATGCGCTAGAGCATGGTCTCGATCCCATTAGGGCCCCAACGGACTCTTTGTCTCTCTCTCTCTCGGTGAGTTGTTTGCCCGCGAGGCGGCGCTGGGACCGCCGCCCCGACGTCCTTGCGCCAGACGAGCGCACACCCGAGGCCGCGTCGACGCAGTAGATGCTCCCGCGTCACCAGGGGAAGTAGAGGCGGCCCTTGGCCAGGGCGGGCGTCGCGCTCACGTCGCCGTCGGTCTCAAAGGTCCACTTGGGCGCGAAGCGGGCGACGCTCGCGGGGGTGATGCGCTTCTCGTCGACGGCCCAGCGGCGGTTGGTGTCGTCGACGCTCCACGCGGGCCACGAGTTTTTGGCCACGCACGCGCTGCGGTCCGCGTTGGACACCTCGCCGCGCGCGCACGCCGAGCACTTGGCCCGGCCGAGCTCGCCGCCCGGGCTGCTCTGCCGCGAGGAGCAGCGCGAGCACCCCATGTGCCGGTTGGCGCGCGAGCGCGACGCCGCGCCCCTGTAGCCGAACGCGCAGTCGCAGCGGCGCGTGGCGTCGTTGAGCACGTAGCCGGTCTGGCTGCACGCCTCGCAGCGCGTGGCGGAGGCGCACTTCTTGCAGGCGCCCGCGCTCGCGCAGCGGCCAGAGTAGGGGGACGACGGGGGCGGCGGCGTTGGAGGGGTCGGTGCTGGGGGCGGCGGCGTCGGCGGCGGCGGCGGCGGCACAGGAGGCCCAGGAGGCAGCGGCGTCGGCGGCGGCGGCGGCGGCGGCGGCGGCGGCGTGTTTTTCCCTTCGCGCCCCCCGCCGCATTGTCGCTGCAACAAAGCACAAGCGCGCGCGCTGGAGCACGAGTCAAGGCATGCGTCGGTGTTTTTTTAGCGCGTGCGGATAGTTGCGGGCGGGGGGCGGCCTCCGCGGGGCGAAGACCCAACCTGGCGGCGGATCGAAAAAGAAAAACCCCGCTGGGCCGAACAGAGGGGGTTTCGAGCATGGGGTTTCGAGCCTTCTTCCAGCCCGAGTAAAACCTGAAACAACAAGTAGTCCGACCGAACTGAAGAATTGAGTGTCGAGTAAATCAAGTTGAATGTGCACTCACGTCCGGAGAAAAGTTTGCGATCAGGCATCGGCAGACTCAAGCCTCCTGGAGGATTCCTCCATGAATAGATAGATGAGATGAAGCGGCGGCGGGGGGCGTGTGCGAAGCGCAGGCGCTTTTTTTCTCTTTTTGTGGCCAACTGCCGTCAGTGCCCCCGCGATCGTTTCTTGATTGCGCCATACGCCACCCGATCTGCGAGGGCGTGACCCGCGGGACGGACAGGTTGTCGAACCAAGTGCGACGGTCCGCTATCGCTGCTTGCTCCCTGCCGGGACGTGGCCTTTCTCGGGCAAAACACGGCAGCCGTCGGCGGCCGTCGGCAAGAGCCCACGTCGACGATCCAAAGCGGGGGGCGTGTGTCAAGAGCGCGCTGCCCAAACACCCCGCTCGTATAAATATCGGCCCGAGCGCCACCGCCAAACGTGAACCGACACCCGATCGCTTTGCTCCCCCCCCCCCTGATCATCTCTGTCCCCCAAAACATTTGGACGCCTCTACAGTATCATCGGATCGCAGGAGAGAGAGAACTTTTCTGTTTTTGCGTCTTTGTTTTTTGCTCAGAGTCGAGGAACCATGGCCTTTCGCGCCGCCACTCTGTTCGCGGTCGCAGCGCTGCTCGCGGCCCCGTCCGTTGTGACGGCCGGCCCCGTTGAGGGCGAAAACCTACCGACGTCTGGCCTTACGGGCGACGGTGAGTTTCGGCTTTCTGTTTTCATCAAAGTCGCGCTTTTTTCCACCGGCCGGCCGCCGGTCGTCGCCAAAAAAAAAGAAATCTGCCAGCGCTCTACTCAGCAAGTCCCCCCCCCCCCCCCCCCCCCCCCCCCCCCAACCCCCCCACCCCGCACCCACACCCCCCAACCCGCCCCGCACCGCCCCCCCCCCCCCCCCCCCCCAAAAAAAAAACCCGTAACGTGACACAACCACAACCCGCAGGCTGGACCTACGCCGTCAACACCACGACCTACGCCAACACGACGCGCGACGTCGCCGACATCATCTCGCTCGTCAGCCAGGCGTCGCCCGACTGGACGGCCGCCACCGACATCTACCAAAAAGGCAAAAACTCGTTCCGCAACCTCACTGACGGCACTCCGCGCATCATGGAGGTGACGATGGCGCGCGACTACAAGACCGAGGCCTACTTCGCGGCCGCCAAATCGTACTACGGCAAGGCCACGTACGCGTCGGACCCCATCCTGAACGCGCTGACGGGAACCGGCGACTTTGCCGTGGGCGGGAAGTGGGCGTGCTGCGGCGTGCGCCAGGGGTACGCCTCGGCGATCGCGCGCTTCTACGGCCCGCTCTACTGGTACCACGAGTCGGACGACGGCGTGCTCAAGATCCGAGGCGCAGGCAACTACGTGGCTGCCTACGCAGAGCTCAACGACGCGGTGGCGTGCCTGATGGCGCCGCGCGTCGTGGTCCGGGGCGACGCGTTCCGGATCAGCGGCCGCGTCGGGCCCGGGTACAACTTTTGGGACTGGTCGGCCAAGATCGCCAAGGGCGCGTGCGCGGCCAGGAGCGGCAAGGCCGACGTGCCCAAGCAGCTGCTGGCCATCTTCAAGGAGGCCAAGCTCTTGGTCGACCCGGCGACGGTCGACACGTTGGCGGTCGACCGGGACGAGGCGGCGAACGCTTACGCGGCCAAGCTGCAAGAGGCGTCGCGCCAGATCGCGATCACGTTTGTGCGCGCCTCGCTCGCCTCGGCCAAGTCGGCCGCCAAGGCCCACAAGTCGCGCGCGTCGGCGAAGAAGTGCTCGACGTCGTGCGGCCTCTCCAAGATGCACCTGGCCCAGGCGCACGCCTACTGGTACATCGCCGAGTCGGCGCTCAACACGATGGGCGCGCCGGCCGGTGACCTCGAGGAGGTGCGCAACCTCGTCGACCCGTCGACGGCGGTCGCGCGGCACAGCACGTTCTCGGACTTCGCCAAGGCCGTGCGCTCGGTGGTCGGGAAGACCGACCTCTCCTACCGCAAGGATGTCTACCTGTGCTGAGAGCAAAACCACCCCGCCCCCGCCCCTTTTTCCTTTTTTTAGTTGTTTGTTATCGGCGACCGATTCAGGTCTTTGATTTCTGACGCGCTCGTCCGGGACGACATTTATTGTCGTGGACTTGATAAAGCTATCCACTGCTGTTCGAAGTTTTGTTTGCAACCGGACATGTAACAGTCGTTCGTTCGCGAGGCCAAACATGTGGTGTCAGGCAAAAATAGATGTGTGGCTCTATTTTTCTTCTTTTTGGGGGGAGGAGCGCGCGCGCGCGTTTGCTGAGGCCGTCGTCGCTGAGGCCGTCGTCGCTCGGACCGTTTCGTTCCCTCTCTCTTGAGCTTCTCCCTTGAGGCCTGAGCGCGCCACCACCTGGAGGCACACACGCACACACGTCCATCGCATTCAATCACAGATGCTAGTATAGTCGACCCAGTCGACGATTGCACGGAGAGAGAGAGAGACAGGTCCCCTCGCCACGAAAAACGACCTCCTCTTTCGCCGTCACACAAACGCGCCCCCTCTCCTGGGTTCGTGAATCAACGACGCCATCTCATCATTATCATCATAGCCACCATCATCAGATACCGCCATCTGATGCCAGGCGCGGCCCTCAAGCGGCCCCGCCGGGCCGCCGCCTCGCCGCCGCCAGCGTCGCGCGCCCGCCGACGCGCGCGCAACGCCGCCCCGCCACCTCCGGCCGCCGCAGAGCCCTCTGCCGCCGCCGCCGCCGCGCCCCCTCCCCTACCCCCCTACCGCCTCGAGTTCTCGGCGTCCGACCCGCCCAGCGCCGCCCTCGCGCCCTTCCTCGCCCGCCACCGCGGCCGCATCGGCGGCGTCCACGTGGCCAACAAGGACAAGGCCGACCGCCTGCTCGAGCGCGGCGCCGCGCTGGCCCGCGCCTTGCTCGCGCCGCCGCCGCCGCCCGCAGACGAGGCAGCAACGGCGCCGCCTCCGACAGCCGCCGCGACCGCATTGGCCCCGCCCTTGCCGACAAGACCATCCGCGGCAGTCGCAGCAGCACCACCGGCGGCGCGAGACGACGACCAGGACGACGACGACGGCTGCCCCGTCTGCCTGCACTACTCGCTCAAGCTCCAAGGGAGGGGCGACGACGCCGTCCGCCGCCTGGCCGCCTTCCTGCGCGCGGCGGCGCGCCAGCGGTGCTCGGTGCTGCTGGTGAGCGGCGGCGGGCGGCCCCAGGCGCGGCCCAAGGGGCAGCTGTCGACGGTCGAGGTGCTCGAGCGGCTGGCGGCGCACCTCGAGCGGGAGGGCCGGGGCGCGGCGGCGGCGGCGGCGGGGGGCGAGACGGCGCCGCGCGCGAGGGGGGCGAGCAGAGCGGCGGCGGCCCCGGCGGCGGCGGCAGCGGCAGCGGCAGCGGCAACGTCAGCCCCCCCCGCGGCCCCGCACCTCCCGCCCCTCTACGTCGCCTTCAACCCCTACTTCCCCGACCCGCACGACCGGCGGGCCGAGCGCGACCGCCTGCGGGCCAAGCTCGCCACGGGCCTGGTCACGGGAGGCGTCGCGCTCCAGTTCGGCGGCGACGCCGGCCTGGCCGACGCGGCGCTCGCCTTTTTGCGGCGGCCGGACGTGCTGGGCCCCCGCGGGCGCGTGCTGGGCTCGGTGTTTGTGCCCACGAAGCGCTTCCTGGCGCAGATGCGCTTCCGGCCTTGGTACGGGGTGTTCTTGGGCGGGGGCGGGGGCGGGGGCGGCGGGCGGGCCGAGACGGGCGAAGCAGGGGCGGGCGGGCGGGACGAGCGGGTCGACGGAAAAAAAGACGAGGGGGGCTTTTTGAGCTCGGTCGAGGCGGCCGAGCGGGCGACGGCCGCGCTGCTGCGGCAGTACCGGGCGCACGGCGCGACGCCGCTGGTCGAGACGGCCGCGGGGGACGACGACTCGCTGGGGCGGGCCGAGGCGCTGCTGATGCGGGGGATGGAGGGGAGCGAGGACGGGGGAGGAGGAGAATAGCAGCGCGCGCGCGTCCGTTCGTTTTCGCGCTGCGGAAAAAAAGAAAAAACGGACGGCATTTTTTAGTCAGATGATTTTACAACCGGTCTGCTTCTGCGTCTGCGCTCGCGTCTGCGCTCGCGTTTGCGCTCGCGTCGGTCCTCACCGCTGCCGCTGCCGTCGGCGGCAGGCGCTTGTGCAGCAGCAGGCGCCGCGGCCGCGCCAATCCCCGCGCGAAGGCCTCTGTCTCCTCCGACTCGACGCGGAAGCCGCCGCCGACGCCGCCGACGCCTGCTGCCCGGTCGCCGCCGCTGCCGCCGCCTCCTGCTCCCCCGCGGTCACCGCCGCCGCCCGGTGCCGGCGAGGGGCGGCCCTCGTAGAGGGCGCGCGCCGCCGCGTTGTCGTGCACCACGTGGACGTAGAGGTGGAAGGAGGCGGCCTCCTCCTTGTCGTCGCCGTCGTCGCCGGCGGCGTCGGCGTCGGCGTCCGCGCTCGCGCCCTCGCCGCCACAGCCGTCGTCTCGCTCCGACGCGGGCGGCGCGCGCAGCAGGCCCCCCTCGGCTTCGGGCAGCGCGACGAGGGCCTCGGCCGCCCTCAAGAGCGCCTTGCCGACCCCTTGCCCCCTGGCCGCCTTGGCGACGCACACGTTTGACAAGTAGCCGCGGGTGGAGAAAGGGGGGGGGCTTGCCGCCGGCGCCTCTCCTCCTGCTCCGCCTCCCCCTCCTCCTCCTTGGCTCCGCCCGACGCGCCCGCGCCTCCCGACCAGCTCCTCCGCCGGGAGCACCGCCCCGACGTTGACGTCCAGCGTGCCCACCACCGCCTCGACCGTGTCGGGGTCCCCGTCCCCCGCGGCGGACGGCAGCAGCGCCGCCGACGGCTCGAGCTCGCGCTCGGCCGCCAGCGCCGCCGCCAGCGCGGCGGTTTCGGCCGCCGCCGCCGCCGCGCCGCCGCCCGCGCTCTCCCCCGCCCGCGGCGAGCGCACGGGCGCCGCCGCGATCAGGCACGCCACCCTCAGGGAGCTGTAGGCCGGTTCCGCGCCCCGCACCTTGGCCGTCACGGCCTCCCACTCTGCGTCCCCCCTCATGCGGCGGTGGGCTCGCGCGGCGAACGGCGAGCGATCCGGCGGGTAGGCGCCGAACGCGGCGGCGCGGAGGTAGGCGGCGGCGCGGAGCTCGGCGGCGGTGCGGGCGACGCGCACGGAGAGGCCGGCGATCCGGGAGGGCGGCGGGTCGGTGGGGCTGGCTTCGGAGGCCGGGGAGGAGGAGGAGGACGACGGGGCGGCGGCGACGACGGGGCGGGCGCGGCGGCGGCGGCGGGACGACGGCGACGCCAGCGCTGCCCGGTTTGCGCTGCTGTTGCTGCTGTGGCCGCGGGCGCGCGCCCTGGCCAGGTCGAGGGAACGCATCGTCATCGCCATCCCGCGGCCTCGGGCCAATTGATGACAGGGCGTGTCGCTGTTGTCTCTCCTGCGTTGCGAGCGCTGATATACGAAAAAAAAGCGATTCGCTGGTTGCTTTGCTCGATGCAGTCGGGTGCGCGCCAACTTGTCTACTAGAGGATGGCGCTAACGCGCGTGCTGCCGATTTATTGGCACGTGCGCACGCAGAGCGAGCGAACGCGCGACGTGTTGGCGTCGGCATCGGCGTCGGCGTCGGCGTCGGTGCCCGGTGCCCGGTGCCCGTCGATCACGCTCGCGCACGTTCGGCGACCTCTTCTGTCAACACGTAGCTGCCGCCGCTCCCACCAACGGACCTCTACGCACACACCGTTTCGTTCATCCATTTGACGACCATCATCCATCTAAATCCGTCGCAGCCCCCTTCTCTGGCTCTCTGCCTGAGAGGCGGCGCAGTTTCGTCGGGAGCTCTGCTCTTCAATCGCCGAGCGCGCGCCCACGACGCCCCGGGCGGGCTGAGCACGCACCCGCCACTCACAGCGAGCCACCATGGCGGACACGGTGCGCTACCTCATGGAGGCGATGCTGCCGGAGCTGGAGGACCTCGCGCGCAAGGGCTACTTCTCGCGCGACGAGGTGCGCGCGATCGCGCGGCGGCGCGAGGACTTTGAGTACGCGCTCAAGCGCCGAAGCCCCGTCAAGGCCGACTTTCTGCGCTACGCCGAGTACGAGCGCGCCCTGGACGCGCTGCGCGAGCGCCGGCGCGCCGCCATGCTCTCGCGCGTCGCGGCCGAGCTGCGCGCGGCGCGCGACGCCGCCCGCGGGGGAGGAGCGGCGCCGCCGACGGCAACGGCGAACGGCGACGCGGCCGACGGCGACGCCAACAACAACAACAACAACGGCAGCAATCACGCCGGCAAGCCCTCGATGACCAAGGCCGAGGCCCGCGCGCGCCTCGCCGAGCTGCGCGCCGAGCGCGCCGCCCTCCGCCGCGCCTCCCCGGCGGATCACGGCGCCCGCCGCCGCGCCCATTTCTGCTACGAGCGCGCGACGCGCCGCTTCCGCCGCGACGCGGGTCTCTGGGCGCTGTGGCTCGACTACTGCCGCGAGACGCGCTCCGGCCGGCGGCTGTCGCGCGTGGCCGCCAAGGCCCTGCGCGCGATGCCGGGGGAGCCGGGGTTCTGGATCGCGGCGGCCGCGTGGGAGTTTGACGGCGCGGGCGACCCGCACGCCGCGCGAAGCCTCATGCAGCGGGGGCTTCGCGAGTGCCGGCGGGACCCCGCGGCGGCGTCGCGCATGTGGGCCGCGTACGCCGGGATGGAGTGCGCTTACGTGGCGCGCATGCGGGCGCGGCGGGAGGTGCTCGGCCTGAGCCTGCCCGGGGAGGAGGAGGAGGAGGAAGGGGGCGAGGCGCGGCGGCGGCACGCGGCCGAGGACGCGGCGGCGGTCGAGGCGGCGCGGCGGGGCGCAGGCGAGGCCGGGGCGGCGGCGGCGGCGGCGGCGGCGGCCGGCAAGGGGCGCAAGCGGCGGCTGCTGCGCGACGGCGACGAGGAGGACGAGGGCGAGGGGGGCGTCAGCGGCGACGGCAGCAGCAGCGACGAGGCAGACGGAGAGGACGACGACGAGGAGGTGGAGGACGAAGAGGCGGGCGGCGGCGGCGGAGGCAAAGCGGCCAACAAGGCGGGCGCCGGCGGCGGCGCCGCTGGCGCCGCCGCCTCAAAAAAGACGGCCGCCGAGATCAGCAAGGCCGGCGACGACCAGGCCGCCGCCGTCGCCGTGCTGCGCGGCGCCGTGGTGCGCGCGGTTGCGCGCGCCGCCGCGCGCGCCCTCCCCGGCGACCTGGGCCTGCGCCTGCGGCTGGCGGGCCTGCTCGACGGGCGGCGGCGGGAAGAAGGCGACGACAACGGGGCCGAGGGCGGCGGCGGCGGCGGCGGCGGCGGCGGCGGCGTGCCGCCCTTCCCCGGCGCCTCGCGCATCGCCGACGATGTGTGGCTCGGCGTCGCGGCCGACTTTCCGACCAACGCGGCCGCGTGGGACGCGCGCGCGCGCCGGGCGTTTGCCCTGGCGGTCGCGCGCGGGGAGGGCGGTGCGGACGCGGGCGACAAGGCGGCGGGCGAAAAGGCGGCGGCCGCCGTGTTTGAGGAGGGCGCCGCGGCGATGGCGGGCGGCGGCGGCGGCAACGGCGGCGGCAGCGGCGGGGTCGAGCAGGGGCGGCGGCGGGCGGCGGCCGGCGAGCTGTGGGCGTCCTACTGCGCGTTCTTGCGTGAGCGGCTGGACGCGGCGCTCGCGGCCGTCGCGGAGGCGGCGGCCGCGCGAGGCGAGGAGGAGGAGGAGGAGCCGGAGGCGGCGGCGGCGGGCGCGGCGTCCAAGAAGAAGAGCGAGAAGCGGCGGCAGCCGGAGAAAAAGGCCCCCGCCTCCGCCGCCGCCGCCGCCGCGCGGCCGGAGAAAAAGGCCCCCGCCTCCGCCGCCGCCGCCGCCGCGCGGCCGGAGAAAAAGGCCCCCGCCTCCGCCGCCGCCGCCGCCGCGCTGCCGGAGAAGAAGGCCCCCGCCTCCGCCGCCGCCGCCGCCGCGCTGCCGGCCGCCCGCCGCGCGGCCGCGCTCTTCAAGGCCTGCGCCCGCGCCGACGCCGCGTTCGAGGGCCAAGCAGCAGCCTCCGCCGCCGCCGTCGCGGCCGCGGACCCCTGGCCGCTGCCCCCCTCCTTTTACGCGGCCACTTGGGCGGGCGGCGCGCGCGCGGCCGGGCAGCGCGCGGCGGCCGAGCGCGCAGCGCGGCTCGGCGCCGAGCGGCACCCGGGCTCGGCCCGCGCGTGGCTGGCGCTCCTGGAGCTGGTGGCGGAGGAGGGCGAGGGCGGCGGGGCGGCCGCGAGCGCCGTCCTCGCGCGCGCCCTCGAGGCCGCGGGCCTGCCGGCGGAGGAGGAGGAGGGGGAGCAGCAGCGGCCGCGCGGCGAGGCGGCGGCGGCGGGCCAAGGCGGCGCCGAGGTCTCTGCCCTGCTCCGCCTCTGGGAGCGCGCCGCCGCCGCCGGCCCGCGCCCCGCCGCCGACGCCTTCGCGCGCCTGTGGGCCTCCCGCGCGCGCCGCGCGGGCCCACCGAGCGGCTCGGCCGCGGGCGCGATCGCCGAGCGCCTGCTCGAGGCGCTCTGGGCGGGAAGCGGCGGTGGCGTCGGCGGCGGCGGCGGCGGCGCCGAGGCCGCGCGCGCCCTCTACGGCCGCCTGCGGCTGCTGCCGCCGCCCGGCGGCGAGCTGTACCGCGCCATGGCCCGCCTCGAGGCGTCCGGCCCTGCCGGCGCCGGCGCGCTCGACCGGGCGCGCGCGGCCCTGGAGGCCGGCACCGCCGCCTACGGGGGCACCGACGTGCGGCTGTGGCTGCAGTACGCTGAGCTGGCGGAGCGCATGGGAGGAGGGGGGGGAGGAGCGGGGAGGGGGGGAGCGAGCGGCGGAGGAGCGGGCGGCGGCGGCGGCGGCGGCGGCGGCGGGGGCGACGCCCTGAGCGCGGCGGCCGCGGTCACGGCCACGCGCGCGCGGCGCGGCGGCGGCGGCGGCAAGGCGTCGGCCGCCGCGCCGTCGGCCCCCGCGCCGCCCCCGACGGTCGGCGGCGTGCACTTCCGCGCCGTGCGCGCCTTGGGCGCGGGCCCGCGGCCGGCGCTGGCGGACGAGTTTTCGGCGGCGTGGGCGGGGCACCGCGCGTGACCGCGCGCAGCCGTGCGGCGGCGGCGGCGCGGGGTCGACAATCCTAGAGCGAGCGCCCCTTGTTTGTTTCGAGTGAGCGAGGACCTTATCCTCTTCGGTGTTTACCATCCACTCAGTCTCGAAGCATTGGACAGAGTCACTGCGCTCGTTGGGGGTCCACGATCTGGGATTTCCATCCATGGGACTCGGAATCGTACTTGCAAACCATATACCAGATAATTTGAATTTCTGGGCCAAAATCGACCTTTGCACATTTCGGGTCCAGCTGCGTCGGGGGTGTGACGAAGTGGTATCGTGCTCGCTTTGCATCGTTATGAGACAGAACTATTGATCAGACATGCGAGAAATCCTGGGTTCAATCCCCAGCACCTCCAAAACAGTTTTTTTTGGGGCGCGTCGGTGCGCGTGCTGGCTGCCGCCGGCGCCGGTTCTGTGTGTTCGATACGGGGGGGAGGCGGGGGCGCGTGCGTGCGTGCGGGCCCGCACACGCAAAGCCGCTGCGGTCGGTCGCGCTGCGCCGAGATCTCGGGACGGCCGGCAGAGCGGCGGACCGTGCATCTTTTGGCGGCGATGGGGGCGTCGGCAGAAGAGCAGCTGCGCGAAGGACACACAGCGGGACCTTGACGCTTGGGCGAGTTGTGCTGAGGGGCGGCATGTTCTTCCGGCCAAGAAAAAACATGACCGCCATGTGCCCGATCGCGGCGGCGCGCGCCACGCAAACGGAACAAGGTCGAGGAAGCGGCGGCGCGGCGAGCTGTGTGCGGCAGCTGGCGCGCGGGAACGGGCCTTTTGGTACGCCTCGGGCAGGAAGTGCGAGCACGCGCGGCCGTGTTGGCGCTCGAGCAGGAACTGTGTGACGCGGGTGAGGGGGGGGGAAGCGCGACACAAGCAGCGGCCGCAGCAGCGGTGACGAGGGGGAAACGAGCGACGACGAGGCGGACGAGAGCACGCGCCACGCGAGGGCAAGCGACGGGCCAAGGGTGCTCGGGGCCTGACATTTGCTCGAGCACACGACGAAGAGCAATGCGCACGTGTTGAAAGTAGATCAGTAAATCATCGATCACCGCTGATGAGGGCGCAGAAAGCGAGGGACGACAAAGAGCAAGACGACGACGAGAGAGCAGGTCAAGTGGTGGCCGCGGGCGGCTCGACGCTGACCGACGGCGGCGGGCGTCCCCCCTCCCCTCTTCTCAAATCCGCGCGCGCGCCTTCGCCTCATCACGATAACACGCATCCAAACCATCATCGCGCCGCATCGAACCCATCCGAACGCACCCTTTTCCCTACCTGCGCGCGCACCTTTTGCTCCCGCCCGTCCCCATTCACCACAAAAACCCAACCTTTTGCTCCGCCCCTCTCTCTCTCTCTCTCCCTCCACACCCGCGCGGACCAGTGGCCGGCTCCCATCACATAGGCCCCACCATCATGCACGCCAGCACCAGCCGCTGCCTCCGCAGCGCCGCCGCGTCCACCTCGGGCAGGGCGCTCGCGCCGCCCGTCGCTGCCGTCGCATATGCCGCCGCCGCCCGCCGCCGCCGCCCTGCGCGCGCCGACGCGCCGCCGCCCCCGTCTGCGGCCGCCGCCTCTTCTTCGCCCTCCACTGGCGGAAACACCATCTACGTGCCCGCCTCGTCGACGCCCCCGCCCCCGCCCCCGCCCCGGCTCCCGCCCCCTCCCACCCTCTTCCAGGCCCTCAGCTTTTCCGGCCCCGGGCCCGAGCTCGTCAACGCGCGCCTCGCCATGGCGGGCCTGCTGCTGCTGGCCGGCGCCGAGGCAGAGACGGGCCGCGGCGCGCTCGACCTGCTCGCGCACCCGCCGGCGCGGGCGCTGGCGCTGGCGGCCGCCTTTAGCTACGCCTCGCTCGTCCCCATTCTGAAAGGCGTGCGGCACGAGGCGTTCGGACCCTTCACCCCGCGGGCCGAGTACTGGAACGGGCGCGCGGCCATGGTCGGGTGGGCGGCGCTGATCGCGCTCGAGACGTGGCAGGGGGGCGTGCCGTTCTTCTGACGACGAGGAGCGGCAAAAGGCGTCTTTTTTTTTCTTCTTTAGCTTTGCAATCTCGCGATCTCCTGTCGTGTGTGTGACGCCTCTGTCTGTTTTTTCTCTTGAACGATCTGTGCGGGTCGAGCGGCCGAGCGCGATCTGTGCTTCGCCTCGCCGCCCGCCCGCACTTGCGTCGACGGACGCGCGCCCTCTCTCGTCCTTGCCCTCTCTCGTTCTCTCTCGCGCGGCCGGGGATCGCGAGCTGCGACGACGGCGACGATTTCGAGCTCGTCTACAAGGCGGTCGCGGGGGGCGACAGCGTCGAGCAGGTGCGGCGCGTAATCGAGGTGTGCGCGCGCGGCTCGGCGCAGCGGCGCGCGGCGGCCGTCAACCGGGAGGGATCGTACCAGGCGGCGGAGATGAGGACGGCGCGCGACGAGACCCCCTTGGCCGCCGCATGCCGCCTCGGGCGCGGCGACCTGGTCGCGCTGCTGGTCGAGGCCGGCGCCGGCGTGCACGTGCGCGGAAACGTGACGCCGCTCGCGGCGTGCATCCCGTACGGAGACGTCGACATCGTGCGCGCATTGCTGCGCGCCGGGGTCGACGCGAACGCCAGGCTGACCTACAAGCCGCACCAAAGCGACTGGTCGCCCGACACGTCGGCCTGTTCCGCCGCCCACCTGTGCCTGTGGCCGCCGCAGGTCCCCCTCGCTCGCGATCGCGCGGGCCCGCCTCAACTCGAGATCCTCGAGATCTTGGCGCGGGAGGGCAACCTGGACGTCAACGCGCGAGACGCGGACGGGCGCACGCCGCTTTTTGGGGTCCCGCGAATGGCCAGCGGCCAGGAGGCGGCCGTCGACCTGCTCGTGGCGCTCGGCGCAGACGTCAACGCACGCGGCGGCAGCGGGAGCGGCAGCGGGCCGAGCGACACCCCGCTGATCGCGATGCTACAAAAAGCCCCGAGCAAGTTCCAGATGCCTTGCGTGCGCAAGCTCGTGGCGGCGGGCGCGCAGACGTCGGGCGTCGTTGGGGCCCGAGGGCTCACGCCTCTGGCGACGGCGGCCACAGCTACAGCAACGTCGACGCGGTTCGCTTTTTTGCTCGCGGAGGCGGGCGCGCCCGCGGACGAGTGCAACCCGGTCAGCGGTGAGACCGCGCTGCACGCTTGCGCCAATCAGCCCGCGACCCTTTTGGCCCAAGTCTGCGCCATGCTGCTGGATGCGGGCGCGGACGCCGATGCCGTCGACATCCGAGGGCGCACTCCGATTTTTTGGGTGCGCCGTGCTGTGCGGCTCGTCGTCGCTGCAGGCGCTGCGCCTTTTGATCTCCCGCGGCGCCTCTCTCGACGTGTCGGATCGCGATGGCTTCACGCCCCTGCTGGCCATCCGCGTGACCTGCTACATGAACCGAGACGCCCAGGACGCTGTGATGGAGATCCTGCGCCACTCGTCTGTGCAGACGCGGCGCGCCGTCGACGCCCGCGGCCGGAGCGCGGTGGACTGCATCTCGGAAACACATCGGGGGTACGGTTATTCGCTCCCCTCCATCCATCCGCTGATCGCCGAGCTGCTCTCTTCAGGCGCGCCGTGCAAGCGCGGCACGCCGCCTCTGTCCTGCCGATCGTTGTGTCGCACGCCCTGCCGCTGGCCGCGCGCAACGAGGCCGAGCTGGCGGCGCGGCGGTCCGAGGCGCGGCGCCGGAACGCGCGCGAGGACTTGGTGGGCCTGGCGCAGGACGTGTGCGAGAGACGCCGAGAAGATGGTGGCGGCAAAGCGGCGGCGCGTCGTGGAGCTCGAGGGCCGGTTTGGGGGCAGCTCGGGGACGGAGAGCAGCGGCGGCGGAGGCGACGAGGGCGAGGGCGGGGGCGAGGAGGGCGACGCTGATGACGACGGAGTGAGCGGCGGGGGAGACGGGAACGGCGGCGAGGGGTTGGGAGCGACGACGAAGGCGAGGCCGGGGGTGGCGGCGACATGGAGGGCGACGAGCCGGCGGGCGGCGGCGGCAGCGAGCGTGAGAGCGAGGAGAATGGCGGCGGCGGCAGCCGGTGAGCGGGCGAGGGGAGCGGTCGCGCGCAGAAAAGAAGACCATGATGTACAAGGCCGCGGGCAGTTTCACTTGTGTGTAAACGACAGGGACTCCAGACAAAAGTGACCGAGGCCGTTGGACGACGGAACGAAAAAACCGAGCCGCGGGCGGCGGCGGCGGCGGCGGCCTACCTCCTCTTCACGTGTCTGCGCCCTCGCCTTTGCCCGCCCCTCGGCCGCCGCCCCCGCCGCCGCTCTCCGCCTCGCCCAGCCCAAGCGTCTCGAGGATCACGCGCGGCACCTCGACCTGCCGCCCCAGGTAGCTCGGCTCGAGGCGGTCGGTCACCGCCGTGCGGCCCAGAGGCTGCTCGCCAGGTCGCGCTCGCCCGCCAGGGGGCCGAGCGTTGCCGACGGCGCCTGCGGCGGCGTCGGCGGCGGCCGACACGCTGCCGAGCGACAGCTCGCCGCCCTGCTGCAGGGCCGCGACGGCGGCGTCGATGCCGGCGATCTCGCGGTTCTCGGCCAGGGGGTCGCGCCCGTCAGTGATGTCAAACATGAGGAACTTCTCGAGGGCGTCGAGGGCAGCGCGCGCAGAGTCCGAGGCAGAGGCCGCCGCCGCCTCGCCGCCGCCGCCGCCGCCACCAGCCTGCTTGTCGCGCGACTCGCCGATGGCGCGGGCCGGCCTTTCGGCGGCGGCGGCCGCATCAACAACTACAACAACAACAAAAGGGCAAGAATGCAGCGCGCGATGTCGTGCGCGTGCACGCTGGCCAACTCTTAACGGCCGTTGCCGATCACTCGACGGGCGCCCGTTTGCTGTCTTCCCTGTCTCTCGTTTTCGCACGCCGGCGCCCTCTCGCTCTGGTTGGTCGACCCCCCACAAGAGCCGGCGCAGACGCATACATCTCCCAGCACTCTAAAATGCAAACGCCAATGCCGCGCGCGCAACGGCCGGCGCTCGCGCGCGCGGTGATTCTCGCGGACGGCCGCTGCAAGGCCACGTTCGCGGACGGGGCGGGCGTGCTGGTCCTGTCGCGCGACGCGCGCGCGTTTTGCGTCTGGACGGCGCCGGCGCCGACGCCGGCGCCGGCGGCCGGCCCGGCGGCGGCGGCGGCGGCAGAAATCCACGTCACGGCCCTCGCCCTCCGGCGCCACCGCCCCTTGCTGGCGCAGGCCCTGGCCGTGCGCAACGCTCACCCGCCGCCGCCTGAATCGGGACCATTAGCAGCAGCAGCAGCAGCAGCAGCGGGAGGAGCAAAAGAGGCGGTGGCCCCGTGGCGGCAGTTTGCGCCGGCGTGGCTGTCGGGCGGCGGCGGCGGCGCCGGCGACGGCGAGGCAGGGACGACACGACAAGGAGAGGCGACGGCCGCCGAATTCAAGGCCGAGCTGATCGGTTCGTGCCTCGGCAGCAGCACCGGCGACAACAGCGACAGCAGCTACGGCGGCGGCAGCCGCGCCTGGTGGCTGGACCCGGGCGCCGAGCTGCCGCCACCGGCCGCGGGGCCGCCCGCCGCCTTTCTTTGGACGCCGCGCGCCATGCTCCGGCTGCTGCCGCCGCCGCCGCCGCGGCCCTCTACTGGTCGCAGCGGCGGCGCTGGTGCGACCCACGCACCTGATCCTGGCTTTGAGGCCGAGGCGTGGGTCGACCCGGCGGCCGAGGACGAGGGGCGGGGGCGCGACGCCGACCCCTTTGTCGGCGGCGGGGCGGCGGCGGCGGCGGCGGCGGCGGAGGCGTCTGCCGGCAACGGCGCTGCTGGCGGCGCCGCCGCTGAGCGCAGGGGCGGGGGCGCGCGCCGTGGGGCCGGCCCCTACGTGTTGACCACGTGCCTGGGCGGCCGGTTTTTCGAACTGCGGACGCCGCTGAGCGGTGGCGGCGAGCAAGCGGGCGGGAGCGACGGCAGTCGAGCCTCGCCGTCGCCGCCGCCGCCGCCGTCGCCGTCGCCGTCGCCGTCGCCCGCCTCGCCGGGCGCCTCCGCGGACTTGTCCTCGTCGCGCCTCCCCGGGGCCGTGGTCCGCGGCGTCCGCATCCGTATATACGCGAGCTTGGCCCTGCCCGACCGGTTCAAGGGCGTGGCGATGCGGCTGCTGCAGATGAGGTCTGCCGCCGCTGGTTTCGCCGATGCGAGCGCTGCCGCCGCCGCAGCCGCCGCTCTCGCCGCCGCCCGCGCCGGCGCCCCCCAGCCCCCCGGCCCCTCGGCCGCAAGCGACAGCAGCAGCAGCAGCAGCAGCAGCACCATCGCCACCGTCCCCGGTCTCGGCCAGTTCTCGAGATGCGGAGCGCTGGTGCGCGCCGCGCTCGAGGACGGGACGCTCGTACACCTGTCCGGGGGGCAGGCGCGCGTCACGCTGGCCGACGGGCGGCTCTGCGCGGTCCCGAAGGGGAGGGGAGGGGAGGCGGCGGGGACGGCGGCGGCTGCGGCGGCGGCCTTCTTTGGCAGTAGCAGCAACAGCGGCATAGGTGGCGGCGGCGGCGGCGGCGGCAGCGACAAAGCGCCCACCCTCTCGACCCCTGCGACCGTGTCCGCGGCCGTCGCGCTCGCCGAGGACTTTGCCGCGTGGGCGTCCGGCGGCGGCGCCGAGCACGAGCGGCGGCGCGAGGGCGCGCGCGTGCGGGCGGCTGTCGAGGCGTCGGCGCGGGCGGCGGCGCGCACGGCCGACGCCTTTGCGACGGGCGGGAGGCGACGCGGACAGGAGGGGGAGGAAGACGATGCGCTGATGGCGGGCGTCGACATGCGCGGCGCCGCGCAGCGGACACTGAGGCTAAACTCGGACGCGCTCTGCGAGCGGGGCAGGGGGGAGCGGGCCGAGGTGTGACCCCGAGCGGGGCAGGGGGGGGCGGTTGCTCGGCGGGCGGCTGTCTCGACAGGCGGCGCGCGGCGCGCCTCGCGCCTCTTTGTATGATCTCTCTCACTGTCTCGTAATTCTTCCATATCAGATCCAGACCAATCGATCCAAACAAACAATGCACCACGCACCATCAACAACAACGCCGCCGCCGCCGGCCGCAGACACGACGAGGAGGAGGCGAGCGTGCGAGGCCGCGGTCCGTCGGCGCCGGCGCGGGCGCGCGGCGATCGTCGTGGGCGGCGCGCTGTGGGCCGTGGCGGCGGCCACCGCGGCCCTCTGCGTCGCCGTCCGCCCGGCGGCCGCAGCAGACGCACCATCGCAGGGCGCCGGCGGGCTCGGGCTCGCGGCAGCGGCCGCGCTCGCGGCATCACTGCTCCTCCTGCTCGTCCTCTCGCGCCTGCTCTGGTTTGCCCTCCGCAAGACGCCGTTTCCCTCGCGGCCGGGGCAGTCCGTCAAGACCATGGTAGTGCTCGGGTCAGGTGCGCGCGCGAGACGGGGCCCCCAGGTCCGGGGCGCGCCCGTCGCAAGAAAGGGAGAGAGTTTTGATCGTCTTCATCGGCAGCTGTCTGTCGCGCTCTCGTTCCCGGGCCCGCACGCCGCCCGTCGCCTCGTCGCCTCGTCGCGCCTCTCGCCCTATCTCTGGTGCTCACGCCTAAACCTCATTCACCCCCGCGCAAAACGACACCAAAACAACACCGAACGTCGAGCACAGGCGGCCACACGGCCGAGATGCTCGTCCTCCTCGACCACGTGGACAAGGCTTTCTACGCGCCGCGCGTCTACGTGTCTGCCGCCTCGGACGCGCTGAGCGCGGGCAAGGCGGCCGCGCGCGAGCGGCGCTGGGCGGCGTCGGCCGGCGGGGCGGGCGCGCCGCGGCAGCAGCAGCAGCAGCAGCGCCGCCGAGGAGAAGACGAAGACGAGCAACTCCCCTACCGCTGCGTCACGATCCCGCGCAGCCGCGAGGTCGGACAGCCCTGGCTCAGCAGCGCGCTGACGACGGCGCGCGCCTCTCTTTGGGCCGCCCTCCTCGTCTTGCGCGAGCGGCCCGACCTCCTGCTCGCCAACGGGCCCGGCACGTGCGTCCCGCTCGCTGTTGCGGCCTTCCTGTGGCGCGCGGCGGGCGCGTGCGGGACGCGCGTGGCCTACGTCGAGTCGGTCGCCCGCGTCCGGCGGCTTTCGCTGTCGGCGCGGCTGCTGCGGGCGCTGCGGGTGCCGGACGTGCTGCTGGTGCAGTGGCCGGCGCTGGCGGAGCGGTACCCGGGCGGGGGCACCGAGTGCGTGGGGCGGCTGTTTTGAGTGACGGCGAGAGAGAGAGAGGGAGGCCAAAAGAGAGGGGCCGGGGTTTAGCGGGCGCACACGAGGAGCGAGCGAGCGAGCGGGCGGGCGGCGCGCCGTCGGCCAAATTGCTTTTTCTTTCTCTCTCTCTTTCACTTGCTTTGACCTTTTCGTCATCATCGTCGTCATCGTCGTCGTCTGCAGCGCGCAAATAGGACTGACGCATCTGTTTCCTTTTTATGACAAAGTTACAAAGGCGGCTGGCTGCCCGCGGTGTCACTCCCACCCCCGCGCGGCGTCCCCCGCCTCGTCAAACGACACGTGCCACCCCCTCTCGCACCCCTCCGCCCCCACGTCCTCCCGCCCGCAGCAGTCCCAGAACCGCATCAACCCCTGGCGCCCGGTCTTGCACATCAGCTGGTCGCCCGGCTCCGCCGACGCCCTGACAAAGCCGAGTGCCTTGCCGGCCTCGCCGCCGCTGTATAGGGCGGGGTGGAAGGAGCAGGCGGCGCCGTGATTGTCCGCCGGGGAGGCGACGCGGCGCAGGCAGCGACGGCACGTGAAGGGCGCGTTGCTATGGGCGCTGGGGGTCTTGGCGCCGGCCTCTCCGGCGGCGGCGATCGGCGGGCGGCGGAGGCCGGCGGCGGTTCGGTGGGCGGCGGCGGCGGCGCGCGGCGCGCGGACGTCGCGGCTGTCGCGGTCGCGCAGACGGCCAGGGCTGGTTTTTCGGGTGCTGTTGACGAGGCGCGCGGAGGTGCTGGTGGTGCTGATGATGCCCTGCATCTGGGTTTGAAATCGCGATCGTGATTTGGCGAGAGTGCTGGCGGGTCATTTGTGTTTGCTGCTCTCTCTGTTCTCCCTCCCCCAAAAGAGAAGAGAGCTTTTGCCTTCTCTCTCTTTGAAGGCAAAAGGCACGCCTTAAACGCCAGGACGACGACCATCACCACCACCTCTTCCTTCATCAGGGATTTCCCTCACGCGCACGTGACGCTTTACTTGGCACGTGATAGAAGAAGAAGAAGAGAGACCAACGACAACCAAAACCCCGAAACAACGTGCGCCATCCACCTCCCCGCCAGAAAGCCCACGACCAACCCGCGCCCAACCGAATGGCGGCCCCCATCCTCCCGCCCGCCCCGCCCCCGGGCCAGCCCCTCGCGACGCCCGTGCCCTGCAAGGGCCTCTACATAAACGGCGCGTGGACGCCTCCGGCCGCCGGCGGCACGCTCGACACGTTCGACCCGGCCACCGAGGCGCTGCTCGCCCGCCTGCCCGCCGGCACGCAGGCCGACGTCGACGCGGCCGTGGCCGCGGCGCGGGCCGCGCACGCGCGCGGCGAGTGGGGCGGCAGGGGGGCGGCGCCGGGCGCGGCGAGCGCGGCGGCGCGCGGGCGCGCAGCGGTCCTCAGGCGGATGGCGGCGCTGCTTCGGGAGCACAAGGTTTATCTGGCCCGCCTGGAGACGATGGACTGCGGCAAGCCGGTCGACGAGGCCGAGTGGGATATGGACGACGTGGCCGGGTGCTTCGACTACTACGCGGCATTGTGCGAGGAGACGTTTTGCGTCGATGGCGGCGGCGGCGGCGGCGGCGGCGGCCAAACGGCGCCCGCCGGCGCCGGCGCGCCCGTCGGGCCGGCGGCGGCCGCGGACGGCGAGTCCGGGCAGGAGAAGCTCGAGGCCGTCGACGTGGGCACGGCCGACTTTGCCGTGCGCGTCCGCCGCGAGCCCCTCGGCGTCGTCGGCCTCGTCACGCCCTGGAACTACCCGCTGCTGCTGGCCGCGGGCTGGAAGGTCGCGCCGGCGCTGGCCGCGGGGTGCTGCGTGGTCCTCAAGCCGTCGGAGGTCGCCTCGCTGACCTGCCTGGCCCTCGCCGACGTCGCGCACGCCGCCGGCTGCCCCCCCGGCGCCCTCAACGTCGTCACGGGCACGGGCCCTGACGCCGGCGCTGCCCTGGTGGGGCACCCGGGCTGCGCCAAGGTGGCGTTCACGGGGAGCACGGCCACGGGGCGGGCGGTGGCGCTGGCCGCCGCCCGCAACCTCCGACCGGCGACGCTCGAGCTGGGGGGGAAGTCCGCCCTGGTCGTGTTCGGGGACGCCGACCTCGACCGCGCCGTCGAGTGGGCCATGTTCGGCGCCTTCTGGACCAACGGTCAGATCTGCTCGGCCACGAGCCGCCTGCTCGTGCACGCGTCCGTGGAGGAGGCGTTCCTGGCGAAGCTGAAGGCGCGGGCGGAGGCGATCCCCGCAGGCGACCCGCTCAAAGCCGGCTGCCGCCTCGGCCCTGTGGCCAGCGCCGCGCAGCACGCGCGCGTGCGCGCCCACATCGCCTCGGCCTTGGTCGACGGCGCGCGCCTGGTGACCGGCGGCGCCGCGCGCCCACCCGGCGCCCCGCCCGGCGGCAAAGGATACTTTCTGGCGCCGACGGTCTTTGCCGGCGTCTCGCCCTCCGCCGCCGCCTGGCGGGAGGAGATCTTTGGGCCCGTGCTCTGCGTCGCGCCCTTTTCCACCGAGGCCGAGGCCGTGGCCGCCGCCAACGCGTCGCCCTTTGGCCTGGCCGGCGCGGTCATCTCGGCCGACCGCGAGCGCTGCCGGCGGGTGGCGAGCCAGCTCGAGGCGGGCGTGGTTTGGGTCAACTGCTCGCAGCCTTGCTTTTACCAGGCGCCTTGGGGCGGCGTCAAGGACAGCGGCCACGGGCGCGAGCTCGGGCGGTGGGGGATGGAGAATTATCTCTCGATCAAGCAGGTGGCCGAGTACGTGTCGGACGCGCCGTGGGGGTGGTACCTGGACGCGGCGCCTGGGGCGGCGGGGGCGGCGGCGGCGCGGGAGCCAGAGCGCGCGCCGTCGCCGAGCAAGCTTTGAAAAAGCGAGAGAGGCGGTTTTTTGTCTCCTCTTCTCTCTTGCTCTCTCTTTTTCTTGCGAAGTTGCAAAATTCTCTCGTCCTCCTCTTCAGCCCGCCGCCGCCCCCTGCCGTTGCCCGCCCCACCCCTCCTCGAGCGCGTAAAAGGCGCGCGCCCGGGGCGTCATCACGTGCACGACGGCCGCGCCCCCGACGTCGAGCAGCACCCAGTCCTCTTGGCCCACGCGCGCGTCGTCGTCCCCGCCGCCGCCGCCGCCGTCGTCGCCCGCTGCCGCCGCTCCGCCGCCGTCGCCGGCCTTTGCGCGGCGTCGGCGGCTCCCCGCCTTGCCGCCCCTTGCGCCCCCGCCGCCGCCCGACGCGCCGCCAAACACCTGCATCAAGCGGCCCCCGCCGCGGCGCGCGGCCGCGCGCCGCTGCTCGGCGATCACGCGCGCGGCCGCGCGGCAAAGCTCCCTCCTGGGGTCTGTCGCCGGCGCCGCCCCCGTCGCCGCCCCCGCTGCCGCCGCCGCCGCTGGCGCCGCCCCCGGCCCGTCCTCCTCGTCGTCGTCCTCGCCGCCGCCGCCGACGCCACCCGCGCCCTCGGCGTGCTCCTCGGCCCACCGCTCCAGCCGCTGCTGCACGCGCCACCGCACGGCCTCGGCCGCGGCGCGCGCCTGCCTCGCCGACGGCGCCGTGGCCACCAGCACCGCCCGCCCGCTGCCGCCGCCGCCGCCGCCGCCAAATCCGCCGCCGCCGCCAAATCCGCCGCCGCCGCCAAAGCCGCCGCCGCCGCCGCCGGGCGAGAGCGAGGCCACGTCGCGGCAGTGCGCGTCCTCGAGCCAGCGGCGCACGTCGTCGGGCGCGGCGGCCGCGCCGAGGACCAGCGCGCGCTCGCGCGCCTCGACCAGCACCGCGGCGCGTAGGGGGTCGGGGGGCGCCGCCGCTCGGGGCGCGCCCTCGGCCGGGAGGCGTCGCTCGGGCGAGGGCGCGGGCGCGGGCGCGGGCTCGGGCGCGGGCGCGGGCGCGGGCGGAAAGGACACCCTGGGGACCGGCGAGAGCTTTCGCGCCAAGCGGCGGGCCAGCTCGGCGCGCGGGGCGGCGTCGGGCGGCGGCGTGGCCCCGCACTGCTCGAGCAGGTCGGCGAGGTCGGCACGAGAGAGGTGGCGGGCGAGGGACGCGGGGGACAGCGGGAGGGCAGCGTCGGCGTCGGCGCCGGCGCCCTGGCCCCCCTGCCGCGGCCGCAGCCGCTGCTGCTGCTCGCCCTCGCGCACGAGGAGCAAGGCCCGGGCGCGCGCGGCCTCGGCGGCCGCCTCCTGGCCCGGGAGCAGGTCCCAGGCCGGGGCGGCGCGCCCCGTGATGGCGGCGGTCGCGGCGAGGACGGCCTGCGACGACGGCGCTGCCGGCGGTTGATGCAAGGGCGACGACGGCGGCGGCGGCGGCGACAGGGCGGTCGCCGGGCGGCCGTTCGCGCCGCCGCCGCCGCCGACCGCCGCCGCCAGGCGCGCCCTGAGGTCCCCGTCGAACAGGGACTCGAGCTCCCAGACGACGGCGCCGCGCTGGCGCGCCGCCGCCGGGTCGGGCGCGTCCGCCGCGGCTCGCCCGCCGTCGTCCTCGCTGCCGCCGCCGCCGCCGCCGCCGCTGCCGCTGCCGCCGCTGTTGTGCGTCTGCTCCTCGGCCGCGGCGGCCGCCGCCTCGGCGAGCAGGTTGAACCCGCCGCCGTCCCGTCTTCCCCCGCCGCCGCCGCCGCCGCCCGCCTCCCGGAGCTGCGCCAGCAGGCCTGGGAGGGTGGCGGGCCCCAAGTCGCGTGCAGACTGGGCCTTGGACCCGCCGCCTCGCCTGGGCGTCGCGATCTCGTACCCCTGCTGGCGTAGCTGCGCGACGAGACGGTCGCCGCCGTCGCCCCCGTCGCCGTCGTCGGCGTTGCCGCGGCCGCCAGCCGCCTCCGCCTCCTCGCTCACGTCGACGCACCGAAACCCGCCGGGCGACACGCTCGGCGCCGGTCGGCGTCGGCGCGGGCGCGACCCCTGGCGCGAGGGGTCACCGTCGTCGACGTCGTCTAGCGGCTCGGCGGCGGAGGACGAGGCGGCGAAGAGGCGCGCGGGGGAGGAGGAGGCGCGGGGGAGGAGGAGGACCCTCCTCGAGAGCAGGAACAGGCGCAGGAGGGACATTGCTCGATGGTCGATCGTCGTTCTTTTTCACAATGAGAAGGTAGGGGGTTGTGTTGTCGGTCGCGGTGTCGCGGTGGTGCCACCCCGAGGAGAAGAAGAGAGGAAGAGAAGAAGCAGAAGAACGGGAAGCGGCGATGGGCGGGGCCCTGCGGGCGGCGGCGACACAAAAACACCCGCCCCGGCCGCCGCCCGCAGCCAACAACGGTCAGTCCATCTCCTCGATCCACCCGGGGCCGTCGCTCGAGCGCACGAAGTACCGCCGCTTGGGGGCGCGGGGGGGCGCCGGGGCCGGGGCCGGGTGCTCGACCCAGGCGGCGGCAGCGGCGGCGGCGGCGGGGTCGGCCGCCGCGGCGGCGGTGGGGGCGGCAGGGGGGGCGCGGGCGGGGGTGGACGCTGGCCGGGGGCCAAGGCGCGCCGCCGGGCGCCGCACGTGCATGAACGTCCAGCCCAGCGGCATCAGCACGCCCAGCGCCAGCAGCAGCGACGGCCACAGGCACAAGGCCCAGTCTGCTCCTGCGCCCGCCGCACCCGCGCCCGCCGCGCTCGCGCCGCCTGCCGCGCTCGCGCCGCCCGCGCCGCCCGCGCCCGCCCCGAGCTGCAGCGCGGGGACGCAGTGGTCCATCGCAAGCAGCGCCAAGGCGACCAGGTGCTGGTCTCACGTCGTCGCCTCGGTGCCGGCGGCGGCGGAGGAGGACAACGACGATCCATCAGGAGGGGCTGCTGCCGCCGTCGCCGCCGCCGCCAAGCGAGCGCGCCGCCGCGACGCCGCCGCCGCCTCGCGCGAGGGCGCACCGTTCGTCGCCACGACGTACGCGAGCATCCGCGCCGCCTCCTCGCGCGTCAAAAGTCCGTCGCCGTCCCGGTCGGCGGCGAGGAAGGCCGTCTCAAACAGCCAGCGGGCGGGGGCGGGCGCCGCCGGGGCCAGCGGGGGGGACGGCGCCAAGAAGGCGGCCGCGGCCGCGGAGGCGGCGGCGGCGGCCGCCTCTCGCGCGGGCTCGGCCGTGGACGCTGCGCGAGATGCCTGGCCGTCGCCGCCCCAGGGGTAAAAGTCGTGGTCTCGCGCCGCGCCGGCGCCGCCGCCGCTGCTCCTGTCGGCGCTCCGGCGGCGGCTGCCGCAGCTGCTGCTCCGCGACGACGCGGCGCCCAGGGGCGGGAGGGTGCGGAGGGTGCGGGGCTGTTCTGGGTGATGTTGGGGAATGGGTGGATATGCGACGATGATGATGAGCAAGGAAGAGGGAGAGTGGCCTCGCGGCGGGCGGAACACGCACACCCCATCGGCCCCTTCTCCCGTACGGGCCTGGCGAACCAGTGGCTCACCTGGGCGCGGCGCGGCGCCGATGATGAAGGGGATGCGCGCGCCCCTTTTGGCGCCACGGGCGCGCGGGCGCCGCACTGCATCCTTTGTTGATGGCGCGGAACTCTCTCCAGACCCCGCGACCTGTCGCGCAGTTGACTTTTTTTTGTTTTCCGAAACGCCGAGAGAGGCAGAGGAGCAAGAGAGAAGAAAAGCGACAACGCAATATGTACAAAGAGACTATCCAAATGAGTGGAGGCGTGAGGGGCAGGGGCTCGGGGGCGCCCGCGGGTCTTGTTCCGCCGCCGCACCAGCTCGCTTCTCGTTCGTCGCCGTCGGCGGTGGGGTCAGGTCAGGCCGGCAGTCCCGCGACAGAGGCGAACGAACAAACGGAGAGACGCTCGGCCAACGCCAGTCCCTCTTTCTCCAACTTATTTACAACCCCCTTTCAAAAAACTACAGCTCCCTAAGCGCCGCCAGCACCGCGTCCGTGTGCTCCGGCTTGCCCACGCTCACGCGCACGTACCCGCTGAGCTCGGGCCGCGCGTAGTGCCGGACAAACACTCCGTTTTTTTCGGCGAGTGCGTCGCGGACCGCCTTGGCGTCGCGCCCGCCGCCCACCCGGCACAGCACAAAGTTGGCCTGCGAGGGGTAGGGCTCGAGCCAGTCGATGGCGGCCAGGCCCGCGGACAGGCGGGCGCGCTCGGACACCAGCGCGTCGCGCACGCGCGCGAGGTAACCGGGGTTGGTCAGCGCGGCGAGCGCGGCCGTCTCGGCGGCGACAGAGACATTGTAGGGTTGTTTCGCGCGCCACATGTAGTCCGCCAGGTCGAGCGGGAAGCACCCGTAGCCGACGCGCAGACCGGCCAGGGCGGCACTCTTGGAAAAGGTGCGCAGGACCACAAGGTTGGGGTGGTTGGCGACCCAGGCGATGCGCGAGGCGCCGTTGTTGCCGCCGCGCGCGCCGTTGCCGCCGCCGCCGCCGCCGTTGCCGTTGCCGCTCGCTTGCCCCTCTTCCCGCTCCTGCTCCTCAACGCCGTCCGCAAACTCGACGTACGCCTCGTCCAGCACCACCAGCACGGGCAGCCGCAGCAGGCGCACCAGCTCCTCCTCCCGGATGACGCCGCCGTCCGGGTTGTTGGGCGACGTAAGGAAGAGCACCTTTGCCCGCGGCTCCGCGCGCACGGCCGCCTCGATGCCGGCGACGTCCAGCGAAAAGTCGGCGCGCCGGGGAACGGCGACCACGCGCGCGTCGTTGACGTCGGCGTCGAAGGCGTACATGGTGAAGGTCGGGGGGCAGTCGACGACGGCGTCGCCCGGGTCGAGCACGACGCGCATGAGCAGGTCGATCAGCTCGTCGGCGCCGCAGCCGACCTGTTTATTTTTTGGAAGGGGGGGGAGGGCGTTTTTCGTTTTGTGTTTGGTTGCGTGTTGGCGTGGTTTTTCGTTTTCGCACTTGTTTTTTTTGGTCTTGAGTGAGTGCGGGTCGTGCGGGTCAGGTGCGGGCGACGGCCCAAACCCCTCCTCAAACAAGGACGATCATCTCTCAACGATAAAACCAGGTCTCACCAGCAGGTGCCGCGCGTCGACGCCGTTGAGCCGCGCGAGCTCGGCGCGCAACGCGCGCGACGACGGGTCGGGGTAGACGTGCGCAAACGGCATGCTCCCGAGCGCCTCGGCCACCTCTGGAGGGGGGCCGTAGGGGTTCTCGTTGGCGTCCAGCTTGACGATCTGGTCGGGCGTGCGGCCGTACCGTGCGGACAGGACCTCGAACGGCTCGATCGGCGTGTAGGGCGCCATCACGCGCAGGTGGGGCCGCACGAACTGCGCGGCCGTGACGCCGCTGGTGTTGGGGCCGCCATCAGCGGTGGTGGCGGTGGCCGACGGGTCGGTCGCGGCCGCGCGCATGGCGACGTTGTCGTGGTCGTTGCTGCTTCGCCGGCGGTTGGGGGAGGAGGCGCAAGGGGACGGGCGGAGCAGGGAGGAGAACCGGCGGCTCGCCCCGCCAATCGTGGCGCTGGTCGACGCGCCCGCCTGCGAGCGCAGACGCGACGACGACGACGACGCCGACGGGACCATCGAGGCCGCGCGCGGAGATTGGGACGTTGGAGATGGGGGACGCGATTGGCTTGTGAGATTTCTAAGGGGGGGAGAGCCCTTTCTCTCCCTTCTCACGTCAGACGAGGGCCTTCAACAAATTTTGGCTGAAAGTCCTTCCCTTCATTGGCGGGCCACAAGCAAGCAACAGACGACCATACACACGGACGCGCGGCCTGTACTTCTTGCCATTATCCCCAACCACTCGTCGTCCAGGTCCGATTGAACGATACCGGGCGGGCGTTTGAAACAAAAAGCAGTCATCCGAAACGCCGAGACAGAAGTGACCAGGAGGACAGGAAAGCGCGCGCCGACGGGTCCTCGATCCACACAATGAGCGGCGGCACGACGACCGCGCCGGCGCTCGGCTCCGCGCCCAACAGCGACCGAATGTCGCTGCGCCGCTCGCTCGAGGTGCGCGCGGCGTCGGCGGCGGCGGCGGGCGGCGGCGGCGGATGGGGCGGCGCAGCGGCAGCGGCAGACGCAGCAGCGGCATCAGACGCCGGCGGCGTCCTGCCGCCCCTGCGCCACCGCGTCCACGTGGCTCTGGGCCAGAACAACAGCGCCAACAACAGCGGGAGCGGCTCGTCGCTGCTGATGACCCCGCGCACGGGCACGGCGACCAACCCGGCCGCGGTCGCGCAGCTGCTCGCTGCCATCGCGGGCGGCGGCGGCGGCGGCGGCGGCGGCGGCGGCAGCGCGCCGGCCGAGGGCGGCCAACCGGAAGAGGGGGGCCAAGAGGGCGGTGGCGGCGGCCAGCAGCAGGGCCTCCTCGGCCCGGCCGAGGCCGCGCTGCTGGCCGCGCGCATCCTCGAGCTCGAGGACGAGCGCGACGCCTTGGTCGACCGCCTGCTGGCCACGGGGGAGGCGCTGTCCGAGGCGGAGCGGCGCGCGGCGCAGGGCGACAACGCGCGCGGCGGGCAGGCGGCGCTGCTCGCGCAGCTGCAGGAAGCGCTGCGGCGCGCCGAAGAGGCGGTCGTCGGGCGGCGGGGAATCTCGGGCGACGGGGGCGGCGGGGAGGCCCGCGTCGGGCGGCGGCCGCCGGGCGACGACGGGCGCGGCGAGGAGGCGGCAGACGGCGCGCCGGACGCGTCGGCGGCGGTGGCGGCGGCGGGGGCGGGTGCGGCGGGGGCAGAGCTGCGTCAGCGGCGAGGCGGGGGTGGTGGCGACGGCAAGGCGGGGGCGGGGGCTACGCAAGGAGGATCAGGAGGCGGGGGCGGGTCGCGGGCGCCGAGCCCCGCCGCCGGCGCGGCGCGCAAGGTCGTCGCGACCCTCCGCCCCTCGCGGGCGGCGACGCCCAAGCCCGGCGGAAAGGCGTCGTCTGCGGCCCCTCCTCCGGCGGCGGCGTCTGCGGCCCCCCCCGCCCCCTCCCCCTGGCTCGCGATCCTCTGCCTGGCCTTGCTCCTGCTGGCGCTGCCGCCCGCCGCCGTCGCCGCCTCGTACCGCGCCTCGCCCACGTGGCGCGCGGGACAGGCCCTGGCGCGCCTGTCGCTCGCAGCGCCGCCGCCGCCCGCTCCTCCTCCCCCCTTCGGCGGGTGGGGGCGGCTGCTGCTGCACCCGTTTGGCGGCGGCGGCGGCAACCAAAAAGCGGCGGCGGCGGCGGCCTCGGCCTCGGCCAAGAAGGCCGCTCCGCCCGCGGGCGACCCCATGGCGCTGCTGCGGCGCGTGCGAGAGCTCGAGAGGCGGCTGGCGGCAGCCGAGGCGGCCGCGGCCGCGGCGGTCGGCGGAGCGGCGGCGGACCCCGGCGGCGGGCGGTGAGCGCCCCGAAACTTTGGCGCTTTTTTCAGCCGCAATTTTCGCTGTCGGCTTGTCGAGGAAACACGCAAAAAAGGGCCCTCTGTTCTTTTCCCCGGATGTCGGAGGCTTTGGTTTGAGTTGCGTTGTTCAAAAGGATTTGACGTGAAATGCAAAAACGTGTCGCCAACGGCCAGGGATCTGAAACGCGCGCGGAGAAGAAGAAAAACGCAGACAAGCTCCAAACGCAACGCGCTCCTGTCTCGCATGTCCCTTTTCCACGCCAAGGCCAACCGGAAAAAAAGCAGGCTTTCTTCAGAGGTACCCGTCCGACCGGTCCTGCGCCTCGAACGACTTGTTGGCCGCCGTCACGCCCTGAAAAAAGAGCGCCGCCGCCGTCGGCAGCCCCGTCAGCGCAAACAGCCCCAGCACGGGCGCCCACAGGGGCGACGACGGCTCGAGCACCCCGAAGATCGAGTTGCCGTTGGCGTACTCGAAGATGGAGCCGACCGAGGCGGTCGCCACGAGGAAGGAAAAAACGAGGTAAAGCGGCCACGGCAGGCCGCCGCCGCCCTTCTTTCCGGCGGCGGCGGCGGCGGCGGCGGCCGCGTCGCGGTCGCGCTCGGAGCGCGCCCAGGGGGGCAGCGGGGGGGCGTCCTTGCCGTCGCTACCGCTGCCCTTGTCGCCGCTGCCGTCGGCGGCGCGCGCGGCGGGCGACGGGCGGGAGGCCGGGCCGTTCCGGGCGCGCGACGACGGCGGGCGCGGCGCGGTGGCGGCGGCGGCGACGGCGGCGCGAGGGAAGGAGGCCGCGCAGCGCGCCGATGGTTGTGCTGCGCGCCGCGACCCCGCCGCTGATGGCCGTGCCTGCCGCCGGAGCTGCTGCATCATGGCGGCACTAGCTTCGGTGATGGTGTTGCTGTTGCTGGCGCGAGCGAGCGTTTCCTGCTTGGTGCTTGACGATTGCGTTTCTGTGGTGAGATGATGGGGCTGGAAAGGGACTGCGGATGGTGCTTGCAGGGGCGTGTGGTGGGCGTCGTCGATGATGCGGTAGGTAGTGTGTGTTGAGTGTGATGTGATTGAGCGGAGAGGCGGGTGCTTCAGAGAGCAAAAGGGAAGAAGGAGGAGATTTTTCTCAAATCCCTTCTCTCGCCTCTCTCATGGGCACCACACCACATCAGCACACGCCCACGGCAACAACACAGCACATCATCACAAGTGCGCGCTGAAGCCCCGGCCCAGTTGCGAACAACATCGTCTCTTCACCCGACAAACGTGCTTTTGATCTGTGCGCCAAGGGCGAAAAGGGGCGCTCCCCCCCTCTCTCTCCCTCTCTCTCTCAGCGACCAACACACCAGGCACCATGGCGTGGCGCGCGTCGCTGACCAAGGCCGTGCAGGAGCTGCGGTGAGCCACGCTGTTTCTTCCGGCACCCGCCGACGCGGCGCGCCGCTGCCACCGACGCCGCCAGCGCCGCCAGCGCCGCCGACGCTCCCCCTCCTCACCCAAACCCTCTGCTTTTGCGCACAAACGAGACACCCGTCAAAAAACAGGATACACCTGTGCACGACCTCCCCCGCCAGCCAGGGCGTCCGGTGAGTCTAGCTCTCCCCCTTCTCATGAAAGCGGCGCCAAAAAGAGCCCTGGCGGCGTCCTCTCACACACGCGACGCGACGCAGCGCCCGAGCCCCCCCCTCCTCCTCCTCGCTCACGCCAAAACAAACGCCCCCGCCCCCCCCCGCCCGCGCTCAAACCCAACCCAACCCTCGAACAAGCAGCGAGTTCGTGCTCACCTCCTACCCGGACATCAAGCGCGCCAACCCCCTGCTGCCCATCCTCGTGCGCGAGGCGCCCGGCGCCGAGGCGCGGCTGGTGGCGCGGTTTGCAAAGGGCGCCGAGCGCAGCGTCAGCGTCCAGGGCGCGGCGTCGGCGGCCGACGTGGAGCGGGCGCTGCAGGAGCTGGCGGCCAGCGGGTAGGAGATCTCCACAAACCGCGGCCGGTGAGGGGGGGCGGGCGCGCGCGAGCGTGGGCGCGCCGTCACCAGCCTTGACGAGAGAGAGAGAGAGAAACGATGGCGCGCGCGGCCGTTGTTTCGCAGGCTCAGAGGGAGGGGGCGCCCGCTCCCTCTGAACTGAAACACACCAACGAACCCACCGATTTGTAAGGTCCCAGATAGAGGTTTGCAAACACCTGAAACCAGCCAGCGGCGGTGAGGATCTCTGCGGGGAGGATCTCTCTTGATTGGAGAGATCGGGGTTGGCTGTGGCGTCGCGGGGGGACTCCGGGGTTGTTCGGCGGCGTTGGGTGGCCGACCTCTCTCGGCGGCGATGCAACAAAAAAAACCACCTTTTTGTTGATGGGGGCCAACTGCCGCCAGGGGACCTTGGAGCCCGGGGAGCGGGCCCACTGGACGATATGGACGCGCGGATCGATGGGACCGGGTGTGAAGGGGCGCGTGGGGGGGTAAGGAGGGCCGCAAAAGCTTGGATGGCGAAGACAAGGTAATCCCCTCTCCCGTTCCTTCGTCGAGAGGGGGTCGGGCACCCACCCGCAGCCTCCCTCTCACTCAAAACCAACCCCCCCGATCTTTGACTTGTCCGAGCCCCCTCCTTCACCCCACCTTGACCCCCGAACGAACCAAGCCACCACAAGCGCCCGCGCGGAAACCGTTCGGTAAAAAACCAGAAGCGGGGCCTGTTAAGCAGCTGCCGCCGCGTTCCCCCCGTCGACGGACCGGGACCGGGGGCCCGGCCTCGGCCGCCGGGATGTACCCGACCGGCGGACGCGGCGGGGCGGCGCCCGACCCGGCCGCCCAAGGCGGCAGCGCGCCAGCGGCGGCGGCGGCGGCGGCGGCAACGGCCGCGGCAACGAATCCAGAGGGCGCGGGCGCTGCCGCGGCCGCCGGCCCCGCCCCTCCGGCTCCCGCCGCCGGCGTCGGCGGCGCGGCGCCGGCCGGGACGGCTGCTGGCCCCCAGCCGGCCGCCTACGCCTCGGCCCCGTACGTCTCGGGGGCCAGCAGCGGCAGCCTGGCGTCGATGGGCGGCGGAGGAGGCGCAGGACCGGTAGCAGCAACAGCGAGGGCGGCGGCGTCGGCAGCAGCGGCGGCGGGAGCGGGAGCGGGAGCGGCAGCAGCTTCCTCCGCCGCCGCCGCCGCCGCCGCCGCCGAGGACGTCCGCACCATCTTCGTGTCCGGCTTCCCGCCTGACGCCAAGGAGCGCGAGCTGAACAACCTCCTGCGGTTCCTGTCCGGCTACGAGGCGTCCCAGATGTCCTGGCCGCGCGCGCCTGCGCCGGCGGCCACCACGAGCAGCGCCGGCGTCGACGGCGGCGGCACTCTCTCGCCGCCCGCCGCCGCCGCCGCGCCGCTGCCGCCGTCGCCGCTCGGCCAGCCGCAGGGCTTTGCCCTGTTCGACTCGCCCGCGAGCGCGCGAGCCGCGGTGCTCGCCCTCTCGGGCCTCTTCTTCGACGAGGGCGTCAGCCTGCGCGCCGAGATGGCGCGCAAGAACATGTACGTGAGCGCGCGGATGGACCAGCAGCAGCAGCAGTCTCAGCAGCAGCAGCAGCAGTCTCAGCAGCAGCAGATGCAGATGCAGCAGCAGCAGCTGCAAATGCAGCAGCAAATGCAGCAGTCTCAGCAGCAGCAGCAGTCTCAGCAGCATCAGCAGCAGTCTCAGCAGCAGCGATTGCAGCAGCAGCAGCAGCAGCAGCGATCGCAGCAGCAGCAGCAGCAGCAGTCTCAGCAGCAGCAGCGATTGCAACAGCAGCAGCAGCAGCAGCAGCAGCAGCAGCACGCGGCGACCATGGCGGTGGCGGCGGCGGCGGCCGCGGCCGCAGCGGCGGCGGCCACCGCGCACGCGGGAGGCCCGAGCGCCGGCCCCGCGGAGGCGTATCTGCGGCGCGCGCGGCCCGGGGGCGTATCCGGCGGCCTCGGCGGGCAGACGGGGCCGCGGGACGTCCCTCAGCCGCTGCCGCTGCCGCCGCACCCGCTCGCGCTCCCGCACGCGCCCCCGCCGCACCTGCCCCCGCCGCACCTGCCCCCGCACCAGCAGCACCCTTACGGGGGGGGCGTGCCGCCGCCCCCTCCCGCCCAGGCGCCCATGATGGTCATGATGCCGCCGCACGCCCTGCACCACCCGCACGGGATGCACGCCCACGCACACGCGCTCGCGCAGCAGCACCACCAGCAGCAGCAGCAGCAGCAGCAGCAGCAGCAGCAGAGGCAACACTGGGCGGCGGGCGCGGGGGCGGGCGGGCCGCCGATGCCGTCGCCGCCGCCGCCGCCGCCGCTGCCGCACGGCCACATGTACCAGCAGCAGCAGCAGCACCACCCGCAGCACACGGCACCGCCGCCTCACGGGGGGGGGGGTCCGTTGGCGCCGCTGCGCGTCCCGTCGCCGCTGCCGCCGCGGGCCGCCTCGGCCCTGGGCGGCGGCGGCGGCGGCGGCCTGTACGCGCCGCTCCCGCCGCCCCCGCCGCATCACCACCACGCGACCGGATCCCCGCCCTTCCAGCACCCGCCGCACCCGCCGCCGCCGCCGCCGCCGCCCCAACCGTCCGGCGGCGGCGGGGGAGCGGCGGCTGCCGGTCCAGGCGTTGCGGCGGCCGCCGCCGCCGCCGTCACGGCCGCCGACCTGCTGCCGCCCTGCAACACCCTCTTCCTCGGCAACCTCTCGGACCAGGTCTCCGAGCCCGAGCTCGACGCCCTGCTGCGCCCCTTTCCCGGCTTCGTCCGCCTCAAGCTCGAGCGCCGGGCGCGCGCCGTCTCCTGCTTTGTGGAGTTCTGCTCGGTGGGCGCGGCGGCCGGCGCGCGCTCGGCGCTCGGCGACCGGCGCACGACGCTCGCGTCCTCCGACCGCGGCCCCCTTCGCGTGCAGTACAGCCGGGCGTCGTTTGGGGCGGCGCCCGCGCGCAGGCGCGGCACGGACGACGCGTCGTCGGTCGCGGGCGGCGGGTCCAGGGACCAGGGGCAGGCCGCAGGCGGCGGCGGCAGCGGCGGGCCGTGAGCGGGAGGAGGCCGCCCGCCCCGACCCTTCGCGACGCCCGCACGTCGTCTCCCCTCTGTGTCTCCTTTCCCTCTCTCTGCCCTTTGGCAGCGTGCCCCTTGCGTGTCCCCCGCTCGTGCTTGAGCCACGACGAAACAGCAATATTTGCGCGCGGGCCCCCCCGCGACCCCCCCCCCCCCTCTTTTCGCTCGACCCTTACAGGCGCGAGCCCCCCCCCCGGCGGCCGCCGGCTTGAAAAAAAAAAAGGAGCCGGACGAAACAAAGCTCCGAGGAAAAGCGAGCACCCGCGCCCGGCCCCACCCTCCTGACAGCATCCGCCCCCCCCGCCTCGGGCCTCCTCGTCCCGGTGGTTCCCCTGATGCCAACGGAAGACCACCGACCGACGCGACGCGACGCCCCCCTGTGTTTCTTTTCTTACCGGACCCGGGGCGGTTTTTTTTTGATCTCGCACACGCACGCGCACACACACGCACTATATGCAGAATCCCGATCCACGCAGAATCCCAATCCAAAACAACATAAAACCCCCAATCAAGAAACGAGCGAGCGAGCATCTCGCCCCCTTTCTCCGGCCGCCGCGCGCTCCCGTCCCCTTTTCCCCCCCCCCCCCCCCCCCCCCCCCCCCCCCCCCCCCCCACTCCCGGCTCCCTTCCCCCTCCCCCAACCCCCCCCCCCCACACACCCTTACCCCGTTCATT
>Ga0105055_10001811_pt1 | contig 34098 bp, 29 predicted proteins | sample BON03_FD_78090 | JGI IMG/M metagenome (GOLD analysis project Ga0105055, IMG submission 78090) | Freshwater microbial communities from Lake Bonney liftoff mats and glacier meltwater in Antarctica - BON-03 | ecosystem: Environmental > Aquatic > Freshwater > Ice > Glacier meltwater | place: Lake... | reverse complement strand
ACCTTCATCGCAGGGGTGTATGGGATGAATTTTGATACAGACAGCCCGTTTAATATGCCGGAGTTGAAATTCAAATACGGCTACATCGCATTCTGGTGCCTCGCTCTCGCGATGGGGGTAGGGATGTATCTCTTCATGCGACGACGCAAATGGCTGTAAAATCTATTCTTATTCTCACCGCCGGATTCGGCGAAGGTCACAACGCTGCAGCACGGAATCTCCGCGATGCAGTTCAAATTCGGTATCCGGATGCGACGGTTGCGGTCGAGGACATTTTCGAATCTGCGTATGGTGGGATCAACCGTCTGGCGCAGCGCAATTACCTCTGGCTGATCAACCACGCCCCCGCGCTATGGAATGTTGTGTTCCGCTGGCTGGACCGCACGCCCGTCGTCGCGCAAAAGATCGGCGTCTTTGGCCGTGCCGCGAAACTTTTGCGCGAAATGATCAGCGCCAGAAATCCCGACATCGTGGTGTCAACCTATCCGGGATACAATCACCTCTTAGATCACATCCATCTCACCGAAACAAAGCGCAACTACGTGCAGATCACGGTAGTCACGGATTCGATAACCGTAAATTCTGTCTGGCTCAGTGGCCATAGCGACTGGCTACTCGTGTGCAACGAAGCTACTGCGGACGTGATCCGCAAGGCGGAATTTCCTGCGGAGAAAATCCAGGTCTCCGGGTTCCCGGTGCCGCCGATATTTGCTGATCTGCGCGAACTTAAGTCCCCGCCCGCGCCGGGCCAGAAGTGGAAGATCCTGCTCGTGGTTAACTCGGGCAAACGAATTGCCGTTGATATCCTGCGTGCCATTGCTGCCATGCCAAATATCGAGATCACCCTCACTGTCGGCCGCGATGAGAAGTTGCAGGAGAGACTGGCGCAAATAGCGACCGCCGCAGGTGTGAACGCCCGGATCTTCGGATGGACAGACCAGATGCCGCGACTTATCGCCGAAAGCCATGTGGTCATTAGCAAGGCTGGCGGAGCGACCGTGCAGGAATGCCTGGCTGCGACCAGCCCCATGTTGATCAGCCAGATCGTCCCAGGGCAAGAGGAGGGGAATGCGCGTTTGATTGTCGAGAGCGGAGCAGGATGCATCGCGCACAGCCCGGACGCAATCGTCCGCGCGCTGAACGATGCCTTTTCCAATGATGGCGAGGTCTGGAGAAGTTGGTATCAATCGATGTGCACATTGAGCCGACCCGCAGCATCAAACGAGATTGCCGATTGGCTCATGGCATTGCCCGAACCTATAAGTCGATGAGCATTGAGGCCGTCATTTTCGATATCGGCAACGTGTTGCTGAAGTTCAACTACTATATCGCAGCCAATCGTCTGGTAGCAAAAAACCAGTTGGCTGCCCTACCGGAGCGCGAGCTGGTGGTATCCGCAAAACGACGTCTCGAGCGAGGCGAAATCGATCGTGCGGAATTCCTCCGTCAGGTCCGTCCGCATTTCTCAGATTTTGGGACCGACGCGGAGTTCCTGAGGATCTGGGAGGATATCTTTGAGGAGAATATCCCGATGACCGACCTTGCCACGCGGCTCGCATTATCAATGCCGACGTATCTGCTTTCTAATATTTCGTGCATCCATCGGGAGTATATTTTCATCACATATCCCGTATTCCAGATATTCAGGGATGGCGTGTTTTCGTATGAGGCTGGTGCGCTCAAGCCACAGCTGGAAATTTATCAAACAGCCATCCGGCAGTTTGGAATTCGTCCGGAAACGACGGTATTTATTGACGATATCCCAGAAAATATTTCGGCTGCAGCCGCGCTTGGGTTTCAAGCAATTCCCTATGATTTCGGTGATCACACTGCCGCGGAGACCACTCTACGGGCACTCGGTGTCGAGTGGCAGTAGCAGAAGAATCACATCCGTTCGGGAGTACGAATGCCGAGTAGACCGAGTCCGGTGGTCAGGATGCGGAGCGAGGTATCGCACAGAATCAGTCGCGAGATTCGCGTTTCGCCTTTGGATTTCAGAACCGGACAGGATTCGTAGAACGAGTGGAACGTGGTCGCCAACTCATAGAGGTAGTTAACCAAGAGGTTTGGTCGGAAGTCTTCAAGCACCAGTGGCACGGTCTCGCCAAATTGCATCAGCTTTACCGCGAGCGCGCGCTCGGCATCTGCGCTGATCACAAGTATTCCAGCATCAAGGTTAACGGGGTCGTCGAGCCGACGGAAAATCGCTTGGATCCGCACGCAGGCATTCTGCAAATACGGTGCTGTATTTCCTTGAAAAGAGAGCATTCTATCCCAGGAAAACACGTAGTCGGTCATCCGGTGCTGCGACAGTTCCGCGTATTTTACTGCGCCAATCCCGACCGTAGATGCTATCGACTCCATTTCATCTAGAGGAAGGTCCGGGTTCTTCATTGCGATAACGGCGCGTGCCCGATCCACAGCCTCCGTCAGCACATCGCCCAATTGCACGTTTTCGCCCGACCGGGTTTTCATGATCTTTCGATCCTCGCCGAGAATACTACCAAACGGGACATGCTCAGCCGCGAACGTTTGACCCATCATGCGCGCAGCAGCGAAAACCTGCTGGAAATGCAGCGCTTGGGGCGCTCCCGTCACGTACCAGATCGCGTCAGGATTCCAACGATCCATCCGATATGCGATCGTCGCCAAGTCCGTCGTGGCGTATAAAAATCCCCTGTCGCTTTTCCGGATCACGCACGGATTTGCGGCAAGCGGGCCGTCATCAGCGAAAAAGACGCAGATCGCACCCTCGCTCTCACGAGCAATCCCGCCAGCAATACAGCGGTCCACCAACGGCGAGAGCGCGGCGTTGTAAAAACTTTCTCCCAGATGCTCGTCGAACTGCACATCGAGTAGCGCATAGATTTTTTGAAACTCGACCAGCGACGTATCCACGACTTGGCGCCAGATCGATAGGTTCTCCGGGTCTCCAGCCTGCAGCTTCACCAATTCTTCGCGGACGGACGTCTTCACCACCTCATCAGTCGCTTCGAGCGCATTGACCTCGCGGTAGAGGCGCAACAATTCTGGAATCGGTTGTGCCGCTAATGCCTCGCGGTTTAAAAGATGTTTCCATCCGTAAATAATTTTCCCGAATTGAGTGCCCCAATCGCCAATGTGATTGTCAGCGATCACGCGATGGCCAAGGAACCGGGCAATCCGGCACAAGCAATCACCAAGGATCGTGCTCCGGATATGTCCGACGTGCATTGGCTTCGCAACGTTAGGCGAGCTGAAATCAATGATGATCGTCTTCGGAGCCGAGAGCATTTCGCAGCCGACCCGTGGGTCCTGCCGCAGTTCAGTGACCGAACGTTCGAGGAACGAAGCGTCCAATCGAAAGTTCAAAAAGCCGGCGCCGGCGATCTCTGGCAGAGCGGAGAGCCCGGCGACGTCGATCTCCTCAGCGATCCGTGCCGCCAGCGCACGCGGGTTTTGACGCTCACGCTTTGCCAAGACCATAGCGGTATTGCTCTGATAGTCTCCAAAACGGGTGTCAGCGGCAGCGGACACCTCCGCTGCGGCGGGATCTAGATTGATGGCCGACAGCGCATCGCGCAGGCGGCACTCCAAAAGGTGGCGCACAGTCATAAGGATCGGGAAGCGCAGTCAGCTTTTTGGCGTGCGGTTTTCAAACACACTGAGCAGCGATGCCGCATCTGTCGCATTCGCCAGTTCTTCGCGCACGGTGCGGTCATTGAGGAATTTCGCGATCGCCGCCAGCGTTCGAAGGTGCGTTTGGAATTGGTCCCGTGGCACCACAAACAAAACGATGAAATGCACTGGTTCATTGTCCAGTGAGTCGAATTCGATTCCCGCTTTTGAACGACCGAATCCGGCCACGACTTCAGTCACGCGAACCGAAGATGCGTGGGGGATGGCGATGCCGAAACCAATGCCAGTGCTCATGGTTTCCTCGCGCTGCTTTAGCGCATCAAGGAGCTCAGGCTTGTCGGAGTCGGCGATCCGGCCCGACTCAACGAGCATCGCAACAATCTCCTCGATTGCCTGCCACCGCTCCACGGCTTGCATGTCCGGCAATATCTGCCCGACAGAAAGAAGGTTGGCCAAAATCATGGTTCGAGAAAAGAAACCGCTTATTTGCGGGATGGCAAGGTTAACAACGACTTCCCTGATGACAAGCCCGATATTGACGGCTGCTTGCGGCTCCGAGGGGCAGCAAAATTTTTGTTTCTCACCGATCCAATGTGGCAAGCCTGAATCTGCGCCCGTGTGCAGACTTTTGCAGTCTCACAATAACACAACGCACCCTCTTCGCCTTTGGACAAATTTCGTAAGCTCGCCGCTGAGGACGGGAGTTAGCGTGTCTCGGGCAGACGTCTTACATCTTGGAAATTGCCGAAGAGAGATTCATCGCCGTTACCGTGGGTGACAGCCCGGACGAGGTGTTCTCCACCAACAAAGCAACCCTTCCACGATGCCCCGATTCCTCCAAACACTTCCTCGTTATCGCCCCGCGACCGCACTTTGTTATGGCCCAGTTTGAAGGCGCGAGTCTCTTGCGCCACCCGCTTGAAAACGGATTCGTCATCTGTGGCGACGCTCGAGACTAATGCCCCGCCGGAAACATTCATCTCGGCGATCATTTCTTCGATCCGGTCCACGACCACAATGGAATCGAGCGGACCAAATGGCTCGCTGTGGTAGAGTTCGCAGTTGCGGGGCACGTTGAGAATACATTGCGGGGCATAGTAAGCAGATATGTCCTGGTTGGGCAAAAAGAGCGCGTCATCGTAGCTGCCATCAAAGAGGCAGATGCCGCCTTTGCCTCTCGCCTCGCTGAAGCGCACCCGGAGTTCCTCGACCTTCTTGCTGTTGATGATCGGACCAAAATCCAGTCGCGGGAGTTCGCCGTCGCCGTTGACTAAAAGGGGATGACCAAAGCGGAGAGATTCCAGCACAGGAAGATACATGGCTAGGAAATGCGGAAAAAGGTCCCGCTGGATGACAAGGCGAGGGTAGGCGGTGCAGCGCTGCTTGCCGTATTCGAAACCCTTTTTTAACTGTTTGGCCAGGCCGTCCCAGTCGGAGAAATTCCAGATGCCCCATGTGTTAACGCCCTCCATCTCGAGCATGTAACGCTTGTTATGGTCGTAGAGGCTGGACGCAATGATGCCTCCATTAGTCTTGCCACCGACGAAGGCGAGGGCCGCGACGTGCTCGTTATTAACCAGCGCGGCGCTCAACTGCCCCCCGGACCCGCTAACGAGCGAAATCGGCAATCCGGCCCGGGCAGCGAGGGCGCAGCCCACGGTCAGCGCCATTAGCCCGCCGTCTGTCGGCGTCTTCGCGATGACCGCATTCCCGGCCAGCATGTGCACGAGCAGAGAATGCATCAGGACCGAGTAGGGATAGTTCCATGAGGCGATATTTGAAACCAGACCAAGCGGCTCGCGCCCGGTCATGAAAGTCTCCCTCTGATCGAGATACCACTCGACGCCCGAGATGCAGCGGTCGACATCAACTTCGGCTAAATGGACCGGTTTTCCAATTTCCCAGACGAGCAATCCAGCGATCAATTTGCGGTGGACCTTCAGAGCGCCGAGGCACTCCGCAATGCGCCTCGCTCGCTCGTCGAGGTCGACTTTTTTCCAATCCTGCGCCTGCTTGGCCGCTCCTTCCACCGCCCGCCGCGCGTGCAGCAGATCGATCATGGGCAGGTGAGTGATCGTGCTTCCGTCTACGGGGGACTGGAAATGTTTCCGGTTGCCCGGTTCTCCCCACACGCCATTAATCAGATTGAGGGGGTATGCCGTTCCTTGGACGGCCTCTGGCACGAGGGATGCCGCTTGATGGGCTAGAATATCCCATTGGTAGTCAGGGTGAACGTGTTTCATGATGTAATTGGAATTGGCGGGATGGCTTCGTTGACAAAACGATAACGATCTGACTTGGCATCCAGACGCATTTGTCTGGAGCCAGCAGAGGTGGAGGGACGGCCGAGAAATGCTAGCCAGGTTGCCAACCCGCGGCGGTCGATGAAGTGGGTTTGGCGGTCGAGTGTATTATGAAAATATCGGTTAACCAAATTCAACTGGAGGCAATATTTTTCGGGCTCGAGCTAATAGTTCGTTCAAAGATATTGTGTGCCCAGAGAATCGCCACACCGAAAGAAACTCCCCCGAGGATGAGCATGACATTGACGATGCCATCGGCACTAAATGAGATCTTGATTAGAATCGTTGAAATAATAAATCCCGAGTTCCGGATCACTTTCGGAAAGCTGTCGGTGTGAATAAGCGAAAGCAGGAGCAAGAAAACATCGACCATGATGAGGACGCCGAAGAAATCTTCGAAAAAGACTTTATTTACATCAACCACACTTGCCGTCGCTGAGGTGACTAGAAAAAAGCTTTCGGCGGTCCAGGAAATGAAACTGTAGATCGCAAGACCCAGCAATACTGGGACGAGCAACAGGCTTATGATACTCTTAAAATAAATAAACCGTCGCAGGTCAGCCGAATGCCCCGCCGCATCTTCCCTCGGGAGAGGGCGGTCTTGGGCAAGCCGGTAAAAGAGTATGATCAGCAAAAAGAGGATCAGGGTAGCCGCAATGTCAAAGGTCAATTGCAGATCCCTCGGTCGGTTAAACCAGTCCACGGTGAGCTCCACATTAGCGATGTCTTTGAAGATCCGGCGGATAATGATCAGCGTGATAATTTCATATTGCCGGGCGATATACTGAGTAATCGACTGGGGCAGGTAAAAGACGAGCAGGTAGACTTCGTAAACGAGGATAAAGGAAAACGGGGTGTATATCGCCGCTATCGGATTAGTCAGTAACTCATCGAGATGATGACTGTGAACCGGAAGCCAGTCGAGGTTGCGCAGGCCGATTAGAACCAAGTGGACGACAAATGCGACCAGCGCGATCACGACAACCACGCGTTCCCCGGACCTACGCGCCTTTTCGGAGATCAGGCGATCGCAGAGGCTGTCGTAAAAGGAAGTCATGGGAGGGGATGTTAAACCAAGCGGGGATGTTTCCTAACGAATTGCGTAAATTTTACGCTTGGCGAACCCAAGGGGGAATCTTTTTCGATACCTGTTCCACGCTATCGGGCTGCAGATCAGGACTTGCTTTATCGAGGTCATCCACCATCGAGGTCATCTCTTACCATTTGACCTATTACTTTCGACTCCGCGGCGGGAACCTGGCCAACCACCGGACGATGCATATATTCTGCGTCCTTTCCTCAAACTATTTCTTGGTTGCCCTCTGCCGGATCATTTGCTTTGGTCAGTAAAACCAATCGCAGTGGGAAAAACATTATAATGATTCGGGTGCCTTTTGTTTTCGGGGCGGTGCTACTATGTGGCATTCAGCTCCTTCGGGCTGATCAGCCGTTTTCGCCGGATCAGGCCATTGCGGCAGACGGAAAACGGGTCTCCATGCGAGGCGTCGTGTCGGAAGTGGTGCGGCGGGACAGCGGTTATATCTACGTCAATATTGGTGGCATCTATCCGGCTCACACATTCGCAGTCCGGATTCATAAGATGGACGTGGACCAGTTTCCTAATATCGATACGTGGGCTGGAAAGGAGATGATATTTTCCGGTGTTGTCGAAGTTTTCAATGGCAAGCCGTCAATCCGCATTCGTAGGCCTGAAGATACTGCCGTGGCCGAATGATTTCGCCTGAAGGGCTCGAATGGCGGAGGTGCTCATCTGCGCCAGAGCCTGACGCGGGCACCATTGACATCTGGCGAGCAGACGTTCGGGAACTTCCGGAGAGCGCGCCATGGCATGCCCGTTGGGGCGAGAAGATGTCGCATGCGATGGGTCCGGTGCGCCAGTTGAGAATTGCCTCCCGGCTTCTGCTGGACAGCGTCTTGTCCCGCTATTTGTCCTGTGCCCCCGAAGATATTATCATCCTCCGCGAACCCAATGGCAGGCCTTATGTGCCCGGTGCTGCCTTCGACTTCAATCTGTCGCATTCCGGGCACTGGGTGTTACTCGCTGTGGCCACGGGCACCCAACTCGGCGTGGACGTCGAGCAGATCCGACTGGATCGCGACCTCGTGGCGATTGCCCAGAGGTATTTTTCCGAAAGCGAGGCACGGGAGATCGAGCGCGCCAGGGACCTCGACGAGCAGGCCAGGTGCTTTTACGGGTTATGGACCGCAAAAGAAGCGGCGCTGAAAGCACGAGGCACGGGAATCGCAAACGGCCTTGCGGACACTACGCGGACTTCCGCCGGGCGAATCCGATTGATCGACGGCGAAGAGATGCACTTGAGACACCTCACCATCGAAGGCAAATATGCCGTAGCAGTCGCCTGGGGTGATCCACCTACAAGGCAACTACGATTTTTCCACGCGAAATTGCCTGCTGCTCTCCACTAGGTGTTCCACGTCGACGCGATGTGCGGCCGACTGACTTTTCCGCGAGCATTCATCGGTAGTGATGCCACCACGCGGATCTCGCGCGGAATTTGCCATCGATGGAGGAGGGATTTGCAGTGGCGTTGCAAACTTTCCAGCGAGACAATACTCAAGTCGCCTGCAACCACCGCACATATTTTTTGCCCTCGGCGGCGGTCATCAATGCCGATCACAACCGCATCATGGACACCTGGCAACGCACGCAACGCGTTTTCAACCTCCGCTGGGTCCAACTTTCGCCCGGCAATATTAATCCAATCCGAAAGTCGGCCAACGATGCGAAATCCACCGAGCGCGTCACCCGCCAGGAGATCTGCCGGACAGAAAGTGCTCGACCCGTCCAGCCCACCGTCCTCGCTGATTGGGACAATGCCGATTCCCACCGCCGCACTAGTGATCCGAACCAACAACGATCCCAACGTGGCATCGCGGCGCTCCACGAGAACATCGTCCATCGGGGTTCCGACAAATCCATCCATCGTGACGCGGTCGTCCGATCGGTCATAGCAAATGCCACCACATTCGGAGGCGCCGTAGAAGGAATGCAACTTGACGCCAAAGCGGTCCCGGAATGCATCCGCCACAGCGATTCGGAGCGGGGCACCAGCTGAGATACACAGTCGCAACGTGGGCATCTCGCCCTCGAGAGCGGCCACAGACTCAAAAATCGCAGGCACCGCGGCCAATACTGTCGCTTGGGCCCTGACGACGCCATTGATGATCGCGCGAGGCAATGCATCTCCAGAAGCGATCACTGCCACGCCGTGGCAAAGAAGTGGGGTCACGAGGTTGCTGAATCCGTAGGAGTGCGAAAAAGCGATAATGCCAAAGTTGCGATCTTTCGGACCAATTCTCATCGTCGAGCAAATGGCATCACAATCAGCCACTAGTTGCGTGGTATGAAATAAGACCGCTCGCGGCGTCCCCGTTGTCCCACTGGTTAGCTTAATTAATTGCACATCGCCGCCCAGATCCAGACCAGAAATGTTCGTCGGGATCAGGTCCCACTGAGGGAGGTCGCTTTCGTCTGAAATTCGCAGCACTGCCCCCGTGGTCTGCTCTGCCGCAGCCCGTGCCGCAGTTGTGAGACTCAGATCCTCCAGCAGCACGACTCCATCGGCCATCCAGATTCCAAGCAGGGATTCAATCCACGAGGCACCATTCTTGCCTTGCAGGGCTACAACCGCACCTGGGGATATCCGGCTACGAAGGCCATCTGCGACTGCTTCTGCGCGAATATTAAGGTCAGAAAACGAGCATATACCTCGGCCCTCCGAGTCCAATATTGCCATTTCCGCACCCCGCATTCGGCACACCGTGGCCCAACGATTCAGAAGTGCATTCCGGGATGTGGCGATTTTCCGCTTGAAATCGCGGGGGGAATCATAGATTTTCTCGGGTTCCACTTTTTTTATTCGATATGAAGGCAGATATTCATCCAAACTACGTCGACAGCGTCATCATGTGCGCTTGTGGCGCTTCCTACAAAACACGGTCAACCCGAGAGAACATTAAAATAGGCATTTGCTCCGCCTGCCATCCTTTCTTTACCGGTGAACAAAAATTTGTTGATACCGCAGGCCGGATTGAAAAATTCACACGCCGTTACGGCAGTGCGCGGGCGACACGCGCGGTTCCCAAGTCCGCTTAGCTTTAACAGACGATTTCCTAAGCGGTGATTTCGCTCATGTGGCGAATTCACCGTTTTTGATTTTATGGATTTTGCGCCACTGATTGCCCGTAAGCGGGATCGATTTGCCGAGCTGGAGGCAGCCATCGGGTCATCCGATCTGTACGACGATCCGGCCCGGGCGCGCGATATTTTGCGCGAGCATTCGAAGACGAAGGAAATCCTCGGTGCGTGGGATGCCTTCGGAAAGGCAACCCACGAGTTGGGAGAAAACCGCCTCATCGTGGGCGATGCCGACCCTGAGATGGCAGCCATGGTGCGCGCCGAAATTACCGATCTGGAGGAACGCCTCCCGAAGTTGGAATTCGATCTTCGCATTGCGCTCCTTCCTCCCGAACTCGACGAGGACAAAGATGCTATTGTCGAGATTCGAGCCGGCACCGGTGGGACGGAGGCGGCGCTATTTGCCGCAGACCTATTCCGGATGTATGGGCGCTATGCTGAGACGGCCGGACTCAAAGTGGATGTCTTGGACAGCAGTCAGGCAGATCTGGGTGGACTCAAAGAGATCGTCTTCCGGCTTTCCGGCGATGCTGTGTTTCGCCGGATGCGCTACGAAAGCGGAGTCCATCGCGTCCAGCGCGTTCCCGCCACGGAGGCCCAGGGCCGGATTCACACATCAGCGGCCACCGTGGCTGTCCTCCCCGAAGCCGAAGAGGTGGATATTGATATCCGCCCCGAGGACCTGCGCATCGAAGTTTGTCGTGCTGGAGGTCCGGGCGGTCAGGGGGTAAATACGACGGATTCTGCGGTGCAAGTTATGTACATCCCGACCGGCCGTATCGTACGCTGTCAGGATGGCCGCTCTCAACAGCAGAACAAAGAACGCGCGCTCCAGATCATGCGGTCACGGCTCCTTGAAGATAAACGTCGCGAGGAAGAGGAAAAGTACTCTGCCCACCGCAAGAGCCTCATTGGCGGCGGCGGACGCGAAGAAAAGATCCGGACCTATAACTTCCCGCAAAACCGGGTCACAGACCACCGAATCGGCCTGACGCTTTATAATCTCGACCGTTTTGTAGAGGGGGAGATTTCAGAAATGATCGAATCTCTGTATCTGAGCGATGTGGCCCAGCGCCTGAAGGACGCCGCAGCACTGTGAGACTCTCGCTGCGGAATCGGGAGGGCCGGCTATGACCGTGCTCGAAGTCATCGTATCCGCCACTGGGTATCTCGAAAAACATGGTATCGAGCAGCCCCGACTTCAGGCTGAACACCTGCTCGCCCATGTCCTTGGGTTAAAGCGCCTGGAGCTCTACATGGAATTTGACCGCCCGCTCAGCGATACTGAACGGGCACCTCTCCGAGAGTTGATTCGGTCACGGTCGACGGGGGTTCCCCTTCAGCACCTCATGGGGACTGCGGCGTTTTATGGCCGCGAGTTCCTTTGTGACAGCCGTGCCCTGATCCCGCGCCCGGAGACGGAGCTATTAGTAGAATTTCTCCTCAAGGAAATTAAGGATCAGCCCTCTCCCGCACTCATCGACATAGGCACTGGATCGGGTATCATTGCCCTCACCTTGGCGCTCGAATGCCCGGATGCAACCGTCCATTCCTGTGACATTTCGTCCGAAGCGCTGGCACTGGCGAAGGAAAATGCGGCTCGACATGGTCTCAACGGTCGCGTGCATTTTCACGAGGCGGATCTGCTGCCTCTGGAACTACCTATTCCAGACTGGATCATAGCCAACCTCCCATACATCCCGCACGGGGACATCGCCAGTCTGTCCCGGGAAGTGCAAAATGATCCTCTTACCGCACTAGACGGCGGAGAGAATGGGCTGATCCTCATTCGACGGCTCGTCGAGATGACGGCAGAGCAGTTTACCGGGCCGTTTGGCATCGCGTTGGAAATCGGACACGACCAAGCCGATAACGTCTGCGATCTGCTCGCATCACATAATTTCCGCGACATCCGACGGCTTCGAGATTATCAGAATGTCGAACGATTCGTTTTCGCAAAACATGGATAAGATATTAGTACACGGCGGGCATACGCTCGAAGGCACGGTGCGCATCAGCGGATCCAAAAATTCCGCTCTCCCCATTCTCGCAGCCAGTCTGCTCACAAGAGATTCTTGTACGATCCACCGGGTTCCCGATCTTAGTGACATTCATTACATGCTCACCATCCTGAGCGAGCTGGGCTGCGATGTAGAACGTGCCAGCGGCACAGTGAAAATCAACGCGGACTCGATCACGACGGCGGCACCCTATGACATCGTGCGCAAGATGCGTGCATCGGTTTGCATTTTGGGCCCACTGATCGGACGCGAAAAAGAAGCCACTGTCTCGCTACCAGGCGGCTGCGTGATCGGAGACCGCCCCATTGATCTCCACTTGCGTGGGTTTGAAGCACTCGGCGCAGCAGTTCGCGTGGTCCAGGGTAACGTCAAAGTCCTCGCTCCGCAATTGCGGGGCGCGACGATCAACATGCGTGGCAGATTCGGCTCCACCGTGCTAGGCACGGACAATCTCATGATGGCCGCAGTGCTGGCAGATGGCACCACCATAATCGACGGGGCAGCCGAAGAACCCGAAGTCGTCGATCTTGCGAACTTTCTGCAAAAAATGGGCGCCAAGATCGAAGGTGCAGGGTCCTCCCGAATCATCATCGAAGGTGTCAAAAAACTCCACGGCTGTGAACATACGGTGATCCCTGACCGCATCGAAGCCGGCACCTTCCTCATCGCCGGTGCCATCAGCGGCGGCAATCTTTTGCTGAAACGCGTGGATCCATCACACTTGGGAGCGGTGATCGAGCCGCTGATCAAGTCCGGCTATCACATCGAGTCAGGCACCGACACGCTCCGGATCTCCCCCAATGGAAATCGCAAATCGATGAAGCTTGAAACAGAGCCATTTCCGGGCTTTCCCACGGATATGCAGGCACAAATGTGTGCCTTGCTTGCCGGATCAGATGGAATCAGCGTCGTGACCGAAAATGTTTTTCCGCAGCGCTACATGCATGTCGCCGAACTCAAACGCATGGGCGCGGACATCGAACTCCAAGGTGCAACTGCGGTAATTCGTGGCGTGCCGAAACTGTCAGGCGCCCCGGTCATGGCAAGTGATCTGCGCGCATCTGCCGCACTAGTCCTTGCGGGCCTCCAAGCGGATGGAATTACCGAGATCAACCGGGTTTACCACATCGATCGCGGTTACGAGAGCATTGATGAAAAATTAAACGAAGTCGGCGCTCACATCGAGCGAGTAAAAGCCTAGCTACCATCCGCCCTATGACGACGCATTATCTCCCCGCGCCCGACCGGTACAAATCCACTCCGTATTCCCGGGTGGGACGTAGTGGATTGATGTTGCCTCGCATCTCGCTCGGGTTGTGGCATAACTTCGGCGACGTCGATAACATTGAGACACAGCGTGCGATTCTCCGGCGGGCATTTGATTGCGGTATCACGCATTTCGATCTCGCCAACAACTATGGCCCGCCACCCGGAAGTGCCGAGTCGAACTTTGGCCGGATTTTCCTTGAAGATTTTCGACCGTATCGGGACGAACTTATTCTTTCCACTAAAGCGGGATATCGAATGTGGCCGGGGCCTTACGGTGAGTGGGCGTCTCGCAAGAATCTCCTGTCGAGTCTGGACCAGAGTTTGAAGCGGATGCGTGTCGACTATGTGGACATATTTTATTCCCACCGTCCGGACTTAGACACCCCGCTGGAAGAGACGGTGAGTGCGTTGGATCACGCTGTGCGGTCCGGTCGGGCGCTCTACGCCGGGATATCAAACTACTCCCCCGAGCGGACGGCGGAAGCCGCTGCGCTGCTTCGCAGTCTTGGCACACCCTGCCTGATCCACCAACCGTCGTATAACATTTTCAATCGTCACATTGAGAAGGGACTTACGGATGTCCTTTCAGCCGAAGGGATGGGTTCCATTGTTTTTTCCCCGTTGGCTCAAGGACAACTCACGTCCCGCTATCTGCATGATATCCCGGCGGACTCCCGTGCGGCCAAGTCCCATGGATTCCTCAAGAGTCCTACCGTCCAAGAGAACCTCCCGCGCATCCACGCTCTTAACACCATCGCCGAAGCTCGCGGACAGTCGCTCGCACAGATGGCTATCGCGTGGGTGCTGCGTCTGCCAGAGGTCACATCCGCCCTGCTCGGTGCAAGCTCCGTGATCCAACTGAACGAAAATTTATCTGCGCTGGATCAACTGACATTTTCCGATTCCGAACTCACTGCGATCGATGAGATCGCGCCGGCCTGACGCACGTCTCACTTTTTCAACAAGTGAAGCACGGGGATCATCAATAATGGACACAGCGCAGCCACCAGCAATCCGGCCCGAAGCCCCAGCTGGTCCGCCGGGATATCTGGTCCAAAAATCCATACCGCCCATGCCATTGGCCCCCCAGCCTGATCGGCAATGAGCCCCACAGTCCACGGCATGAGAGCCGCGCCGGTGTCACCCGCGGCGGCAAGGAATGCAAACATCGAAGCCCCGGCCAGCGGAAAGCGGTGTGTCGACAATGATAGTGTTCCAGGCCACAACATGCTTATAAACAGGCCGGAGGTAATGCACGCCACCAAGGCCAGCAGCGGAAACGGTGACAGCGACATAAGCAGGAAAGTCACGGACGACAACACGGCTCCCCAGATCATGATGTGTCGGAGCCCGCCTTGGTCGCCGCGCAGGCCGAACCACACGCGACCGATGATCATTCCCACGCCGAAGAGCGTGAAGCCCACCAGGTCTGCGATAACCTTCGAATAGCCGAGCCCAGTTTGGACATAGGCCGAAGTCCACTGGGCGATGGTGACTTCGGTTGCGCCGGCAAGGAACATCGCCGCGAGCAGGAGCAGATACACGGGTCTGCGAAACAATGATCGCAGCGTGGTCCTCGCACCGTCGGGTGAAAAAGGCGGGATACGCACCATCATAAATGCCAGCGTGTTGACCAAAGGAAAAACGGACCAAGCAAGGATCACCGTGCGCCAGCTTGCTACGCCAAAAATATACAGCGCAACACCGGTCGCCACGATTACCGCCACTTTACCGATGGGATAAAAGGCATGCAGCATCGCCATGGCAGAGCTTTTGCTCTCCGACGGCACCGCGTTAATGATCGGGCTCAGGAGCACCTCCAATAGCCCGCATCCGATAGAAAAAACAACCGTGCCGAGCATGAGGCCCGCATACGGCGAAGAAAAAATGCCCGGTGCCAGCGCAAAGAGCCAAAGTCCCGCTGCCGCTAGAAAATTTGCCGCGACGACCAACGGCTTGGTTGGCACACGATCTGCAAACCAACAACAAACCAAATCCACCACCATCTGAGTGAGAAAATTTACCAGAACGAGGCGTCCAATTTGCTCCCACGACAGCCCGAACTCCCCACGCAACGGAATAAACAATATCGGCGTCAGGTTAATGACCAACGCCTGGACAAACATCCCGAGGTAGCAGCAACGGATCAGCAGTCGGTCGCGGCCTAACATGCCAGACCTCCCCTCGTGGCTGTGGGAGCGCGGCCACAACTGAAATCCGTGAAAATCATCGCTCTTCTAAAAGGTCTTACGCAAATGGCTGGGCAGCAGCCCGAGTTGCTCGCGGTACTTCGCCACCGTACGACGCGCGAGCGGGATACCGCGTTCGAGGAGGATTTGAAGAATTGCCTGATCGCTCAATGGCCGCCGGCGATCTTCTTTCTCGACCAGCTCACTGATAGAGCGGCGCACGCTTTCATTACTCATGTCGCCACCTGCAGCGGTCTGGTAGCCGGGCGTGAAGAAGTATTTCATCTCGAACATCCCCTGCGGCGTCATCATGTATTTGCCGTTGATAGCGCGGCTGACCGTAGTTTCATGCACCCCCACGGCTTGCGCAATTTGGTTCATGGTCATCGGATGCAACCCCGATGGTCCCACCTTAAAAAAGTCCTCCTGCCGCGACACGATTTCACGCGCGATCGACAAGATCGTTTGTTGCCGCTGCTGGATGCACTTAATGAAAAACCGACCCCCTTTGATCTTGTCACGGATATATTCGCGCACCTCGCCGCGATTGGAGGGTTCCGATAGGAGATCTTTGTAATAATTGCTCACCCGCAGTGCCGGGACGTTTTCGTTTACGAGGCTTACGATAAACTCGCCTTCGTAATCTTCGACCACAACGTCCGCGTTTACTACCTGTTCCGTGGAGTCTGAAAATTGGCGTGCGGGTCGTGGCTCGAGGGTGGAAATAAAATCTGCCGCTGCTTGCACGTCACCGACACCCACTCCCTGTTTGCGTGCAATATCTGGAAACCGCCGTCGCAGGAGGAGGTCGAGTTGATTCGCCACAATGCGCGCCTCCAGGCTTTCTCTTTTGCCGATGCGATTTAGCTGAATCGTCAGACACTCGCAAAGGTTCCTCGCCGCGATGCCCACGGGATCCAAACTCTGAATCTCGTGGAGCACCCGCTCGACGGTCGCCTCGCGCTGATTGGATAAGCCGCACAACTCGGTAACGCTCACTTCAAGCAAGCCAGCATCGTTCAAATTTCCCAGGATAGCATCCGCGACTTCCCGCTCATCCTCATTGAGTTCCACCAGCGTGAGTTGATCCAGCAAATGTTGCTGCAACGTCACTGAGTTGCTCAGAGAGTTGAAAAGAAACTCGCGACGCTCCTCAGCGTCGGTTGAACGCCCTTCGTAGGCGCCAGTTTGAGCCATGTATTCCCGCCATTCCTCATCCATGCGCGAGACTTCCTCCAAGTCGTGATCCGGATCGTCGTCGGAATCATTCTCCTCCCGCTCCGGTACCTCTTCTTCCAGCACCGGATTCACTTGAAGCTCCTGAGCAACCAAGGCACGCAGTTCAAGCGCGGGGGCCTGCAGCAGTTGCAAACTCTGCTGCATCTGCGGAGACAACGTCTGCTGCAGGGATAATCCCAGATTTTGCTCCACACCAGCCATGTAAGTCGAAGGTAGGCACAATACCTGCTTGCGCAAGCAGTTTCCGGGCCAATAGTTTGGTGCTCCGGGACGATTGCTTTTGCGATTGCCCCTCAGGTCGTGCTACGTTCCGCCAGTGGAAGCCATCAAAGAACCAAAGCCCCGACGCGGGATACAGCGTCGTGTCGAGGGACTGATGGTCACGCTTGCCCGGGCGAATCAGGGCTGGCAGCATTTTTTCCGCAGGGTCCGGCGCAAACCCCGCACGGTTACAGAGAGCCCCAACCTCCTGCCAACCCTGATTCAAGTGCTTGCTGCATTTGCGCGCGCGGATGGTGAAGTCCTGGAAGAGGAAATCGATTCCAGCCTGGGATCACTGCGATATGACTATCCCGATGCGGTGTATTCTGAGCTGCGGAAGTTATTCCGGGATGCACTCCACCAGCAGCAGGATCTCAATGCAATCGCGCTCAAACTCGCGGGACAACTCAGCGATGACCGTAAGATTTTGCTCGGCGTGCAATTGTATGACCTGATTGCTAAAGCCGGGCTCAAGCAGGAGCAGGTGATTGCATATTATTCGTTCATGTCTCAGCTCGGGATGGCGGAGCAGGCCATTGACATCGTTTACCAGCTCAACGCGAATGATCAGGGTGATACGCATATTTATCAGCATGGAAATTCCCCGCTGGAGTGCGTGACCTTTGGTGCCGATGGAGCGGCAGACGTTGTCATGAAGGGGCTCTCCGGTGAAGCACGACTTTACGCGTATCGCTACAATGAGTTGATGATTCTAAAAAATATGACCGATCGCGGGTTGATCGTTCAGGGCCGGTTGCTCAAACATGGAGAACTCTGCCGGCTGTATCCCGGTCAGCGGATACTCATCGACGAACACGTGTTGGCGCATGATGAATTCGTTTTTTACTTCAACGCGAAAAAGAACGTCTCGCTGCCCCAGCTCTTTGTCGCAATCAGCGACGAGGACGAAGTGCGGCTGGAAAAAAATCGAACGCGCGACAGCTGCCTCGAAGTCACGTTCGGACTTAAAGTCGGGGTGAAGGCGCTGCGTCCCGTGGATGCGGTGCTCAACGGGGTAAGATTGAACGAGGGCGTGTCTGTGAATGCCGCGCTGGATGACAAAATCGTTTTTCACAACGATAGCGAACTCGCCCTGGACGACCTGCGCCGACGGGCGCGATCATACGGCGGCCGATTTCAGCTCAAGGTGTCGAAGTCGGAGTATTTGGTTTCCAATAATCCGGGGCTGCTCAATGAAGACGATATCCTCCTGTCACCGGGGACGGGTGGTGAATTGTTGATGAAAATCTTCTGCGACTACGACAAGAAAATCGGCCGCCTGGAAGTCATCCAGTCCGACCGGCCGATTCTCGTGCGCGGCGTGCCAGTGCGGAATTTTGCGGACCTCGCGGATGGCGATACGATCCGTGTGGATGCCGGACAGGTGCTCCGGTGCAACTTTTCCGAACGTCTTATTGAAGAGGAACGAAACTTGATCCGCACCATGGATGTCCGCGATCTGGTGTGCCGGTTTCACAATGGCGACGTGGCATTGGATGGCATCTCGTTTTCTGTCCAGCGGGGCGAAATGGTCTGCGTCATGGGTGCCAGTGGTTGCGGCAAAAGCACGATGCTGAAAGCGCTGGCGGGTCAGTTTCCGCCCGTGCAAGGCGAGGTCCTGTTCAACGGGCGCTCTCTATATGCCACCTACGATGCGCTTCGACGCTACGTCACCTACGTGCCACAGTATGACGCATTTGATGAGCACCTCACGATTGAGGAAAATCTCGAATTTGCCACTGCCATCAGGTCGCCGCATTTGTCCCGCCGCGAGCGCTTGCGCCGCATGGATGGAAAATTGGCAGAACTTGGCCTCAACGAACGCCGCTCGAACGTCGTTGGCAGCCCGCACACCAAGACACTGAGCGGCGGAGAACGCAAACGGCTGAATATCGGGTTGGATATGATCGGTTCCGCTGACATCTACTTGTTCGACGAGCCGACCTCCGGGCTGTCGTCCAAAGATGCCGAACATGTGATCGAGATCATCCGAGGGATGTCGCACAATAAAATCATGATGGTCACAATCCATCAGCCCACATCCCGGGTGTTCCAAATGTTCGACAAGGTGGCGCTGCTGGACAAAGGCGGGAAACTGGTTTTCTTCGGCACGCCTCGGGAGACGCTACAATATTTTGCAGATGCAGAACACGTCCAACATTACGGTGCTGCCACTCAAACCACGGAGGTCGGCGATACCGCACGGCCCGAGTTTATTTTCGATGTGCTTGAGACTCCGTTGCGGGATCTGAGCGGCGACATCATCTTCGAGGAAAACAACCGCGGCCAACTCATCCCTGCCCGGCGTTACTCTCCGGATTATTGGCGGGATAAATTTGAGGCCCATCGATTGGTCAGTGATGTCCGCGCAAATCCTTCGAAGGAAGTGGCGACCACACAGCCGCCATCTCCCCCATCGGGAAGCCCCGCTTCGTCGCTGCGACGCCGCGAACCGCTGCGCTTGCGGGAGGAATGGGGGCAATTTGTGGTGCTGTTAAAACGGGCCTTCATAAGCAAGTGTCGCAACCGGGCAAATCTTCTCACAACCATGGTCGAAGCTCCCATCCTGGCTCTGCTAATCGGGATGGTTCTCCGGTATTCCGAAGGAGGCACCTATGACTTTGCGTCGGCCTATCACATCCCGACATACATGTTCCTGGCGCTCGTCGTCGCCATGTTTCTAGGTCTAACCAATAGCGTGGACGATATCATTCGGGATCGTCCGGTCCTGATGCGAGAACGAAACCTTAATGTCCGTATTGGATATTATGTCATCGCTAAGGCGCTCACTCTCACACTCTTCGCCATCGTGCAATGCGCGATGTTTTCGTTCATTGGCAATGGACTGCTCTCCGTCCGCGGCATGTTCTGGGTGATGTTTTTCGCGATGATTTTAACTGCTGTCGGCGGTATTGCCATTGGCCTCATCATCTCCGCATTGGTTCCGGAAGGCAAAACGGCCGTCAATATTATCCCTGCCGTATTGATTCCGCAGATCATTCTGGGAGGAGCTCTCATCAAGTATGAGGAGATGAACAAGGATCTCGATTTCGTTTACACCATTCAGCAGTGGTTTGCAAAACACCCGGAGAGCGCGATTAATCCACGAAGTGATCTTCAGGTGCCCTTAATTTGTGAATTCATGCCCATGCGTTGGTCTTATGAGGCGCTCATTTATGGCCAAGCGAAGCTCAACCGACTTACATTGCGGCAGGAGCGGATTCAGAGCCAGATCATGGAGCTCGTCTCGCAGGAAAAACTCACGCCCGTGCAGGAGGAGCGGCTCGAGGATCTCAAGGAGTTATTGGCAACCGTTTCCGGGTTGCAGGGCCGGGACGCAAACGACATCGACAGCCGCCTGAAGCGAATCGATGCGGTTGTGAATGGCGGTCCCTTTGACCCGGGGATCTTGGTGAGCCCCGAGAATGCAATCTCGGTTGAACAAATCTACGTGAATCAAAAGGTCACCGATTTGGTGTCGAAAGCCGAGATGGAACAGTCGGATTATCGGCTCGGCGATGAATCAAAGCGGCATCTCAATGTGTTTTTTGGTCCAATAAAGGAGTATTTCGGCATTCGTGCCAGCGTGCTGACCTTCAATATCAGCGTGATGCTGACTTCCGCTCTCGCTGGGTTTTTCGCATTATACTTCATCCTACGGCACCAAATCCGGATGCGCGGACCATAGCCGACAGCGCTCGCAATCCCACCCGGACACACCTCGGAAATCAATGATGATACCCGCTCGCTTCGATATCTGTGACCGGGACCGTGATGGGATGATCCTTAAAATAGTCGAGCGCACGCTGGAGGTCTCGTAGCAGCAATGACATTAAATCCTGAGTCACTCCGTGACGCACCAAGACACGCTGAACGATCAGATTTTCCCGATTTTTTGGCATTGAATATGCGGGAACTTGCCATCCCGAGACACGCATCCGATCTGCAAGATCATAGAGCGAATACGGCAAGTGGACACCGTCTCTCACCCGCCAGCTCACACAGGGGATGCCTTTCTCGGGTTGGCCATCGAAGACCAATTCGAACGGACCTAGATTCTGGATCTCTGCTGCGAACCATTGCGCAATATCGTAGCACCGCTGATGAATCCGCCGATACCCTTCCCGTCCCAGCCGGATGAAGTCATAGTATTGCGCGATCACCTGCCCACCCGGACGCGAGAAGTTGAGCGCGAACACGGGCATATTGCCTCCGAGGTAGTTCACATTAAAAATAAGATCCTCCGGCAAGTCGGACTTTTCACGCCAGATCACCCAGCCGGCACCCAGCGGCGCGAGACCGAACTTATGGCCTGAGGCATTAATCGATTTCACCCGGCGAAGGCGAAAATCCCAAATGATACCCGGCGCGCAGAAAGGCGCGAGAAACCCGCCGCTGGCACCATCCACATGCATCGGAATATCGATCCCGGTCGAGCGTTCATAGCTGTCCAACGCATCCGACACAGCCTGCACGGGTTCGTAATCCCCGGTAAATGTCACGCCGAGCGTAGGCACGACTCCAATAGTATTCTCGTCGCACCGTTTGAGGACCTCGTCCGGGGTCATGATCAGACGATCTCCATCCATCGGGATCTCTCGCAGCTCGATATCCCAGTAGCGCGCAAATTTATGCCAGCACACTTGAACGGGACCGCAGATCAAATTAGGCATTTCCGTGGAGAGCCCTGCCGACCGGCGTTTCGCACGCCACTTCCATTTCATCGCCATACCTCCAAGCATCGCGGCTTCGCTCGATCCTGTCGTCGAGCACCCGAGCGTATTCGCAGCAGTCGGAGAGTTCCACAAGTCCGCCAGCATGTGGACGCAGCGAGCCTCTAACTCCGCCGTCTGCGGATACTCGTCCCGATCGATCATATTTTTATCAAGACACTCATCCATCAGTTTATGGACTTCAGGCTCCGCCCATGTCTGGCAAAATGTGGCAAGGTTCTGCCGGGCATTTCCGTCCAGGAGGAGCTCGTCGTGAACCAATTGATACGCATCCCTCGCAGCCATCTCGTCGGGTGGAAATTGATACTTCGGAAGCGTCTGATTCGTGTCACCTGCGGCGAATACCTCGTCGATGACCTGATCGCGGATAGTTTCTTTGGAGTGTAGCGGCATAGTTTTAGAACTAAAATTTTGCGAAGAATTTTCAATATTGCCTGATCGCAGACGGAATTCCAAGCTTGGAAACCCTCGGTGCTGGTTTTCGAATTCCGTGGAAAGAACTACCTCCGCACCGCCTGACGCTTTGCTTCATAGAGCGCAATCCCCACGGATGTGGCAAGATTTAGGCTCCTTGCGCTCGCAGCCATTGGAACAGTAAGGCAGCGGTCCCGATTCGCCGCCAGCAGAGATTCCGGCAGACCCTTGGTTTCGCGCCCAAAAACCAAATAATCCCCATCAAGAAACTTGGCATCCCAATAGCAGCGCTCCGTCTTGGTTGTGAAATAGTACCATCGAGCTGCAGAATCGGCGGTGACCACCAGCGCATCCAAGGAAGGCCAAAGATGCACATCAACTTCGTGCCAATAATCCATCCCTGCTCGTCGCAGCGCCCGGTCATCGATTTGAAACCCCAGCGGCTCGATCAGGTGGAGGCGTGCTTCTGCAGCAAGGCAGAGGCGGGCGATATTTCCCGTGTTGGGTGGAATCTCTGGTTCGACTAAAACGATATGGAACATATTTCAAAGAGCCTCGCGCGCCCATCCACTACTCGCCAGCCAAAAAAGAAAAACGCGCCATCCGAGGATGACGCGCTTTTGAAAGCTAAATGAATTCCGGGATTTCTCCCCGGATATTCGTTCTACTAGTAGCGCTTGTTGCCACGGTCGCGATCGTTACGATCACGTCCACCGCCACCGCCACCGCCAGTGAAACGGCGTTCGCCGCCACCGCCACCGCCGCCGCCGCCGCCGCCCGGAGGACGATCTTCGCGGGGTTTAGCTTCGCTCACGCGGAGCGGGCGACCGTCGAGCATTTTGCCGTTGACTGTGTCGATTGCACTTTGTGCAGATTCGTCAGTGTCCATCGTGACGAATCCGAATCCGCGTGAGCGGTCGGTGTCACGATCTTTGACGATCTGTGCGGAGGAGACCTGACCGCAGGATTGAAATATCTCTTCCAGTTCCGCTTCAGTGGTCTGGTACGAGAGGTTAGCGACGTAGAGCCTGTTGCCCATAATGATGATTCTTTCTTGTTTCTAAGGTTCGTTTTCCCGATCTCTCGAGATTCGCATCACTATTGATCAACTCAACGCTGGCGCTCTATCAAGGTCCGGACAATTACGTGTCTGATCGAAATCCCGGAAAATGGCAAGCCTTGTTTTCACTTACTTTCGCCGATTGTTAATCCGACCGTATCTGACCTGTCTTCGAAAGCAGGATTGCAACCCACCGGGTAGACTCGAAATTCGACATCACGATGACGATGACCACCGTGATCGGCACGCAAAGAAACATCCCGACGATGCCCCAGATGTAGCCCCACAGAATGAGCGATCCGAACACGACCAAGGGACTGATGTTTAATGTTTCGCCCATGAGGTTCGGCTCAATGATACTGCCCAACGTTTGCTGGATTGCAGTGATCCCGATGCCAACCGCCAGAAACGGCCCCAGGCTGGTAAACTGAACCGCCGCCAAAAGCGTGGGAAGAATCGTGGCCGCAATCGATCCCAGCGTTGGAATAAAATTCAGCACGAATATCAGCACTGCCCAGAATTCCGCGAAATCTAGACCCACTAGCCGCATCAAGAGATAGGATAGCAACGCGGTGATCAAGCTGATGCAGGTTTTAACTCCAAGGTATTTATGAATGTCAGCATCGATGCGTTTCAGCACGAGCATCACGGTCGAGCGACGGCCATTGTCTGGAATCAGCGCATTCAGTTTTGCTTGCAAAAACCGGAGTTCAATCAGGATGAACAGGCTGTATAAAAACACCAGCGACACACGACCGAGTACACCCGCAAGCGTGCTGGCCACCGTGGTAAAAGCCGATTGGAGATCGATACTGCGAATCACCTCTCGTGCTTCCATGGGCTCTGCGACGCCGACGGAGGCAAATAGGTCCCGCTGGAGTTGAATCAGGCGCGTCTGATAGCCGGGCGCTGCTTCCGCGACGAGCAGGGCGTTCTCCGCGATGAGCTTGAATAGTGCGTAGCCCACGCCAAAGATAAATGCGAACGACAGGATCATCGTGACCGCGGATGGCAAATGGTATCGATTGATTTCGATCCGTTGGGCAAGCCGGCTCAAGATGGTAATCAAGTAGACCGCAACAAACGCGATGACCAGCGGGATGAACAAGTCCTTGCCTTCGCGCATGACGACGAGCGTCGTAACCACGACCGCAGTCCACAGCACCCCGTTCAGCAGTTTGCGGTCAAGCAGATCGCGGCGACGGCTTGGGGCTGGCGGTATCGTGGAGGAATCAAACATCGAGGATCTTAAGGTACATGCTGCGCAACACTTGTCGAAACTGCTTTACGTGTCGGTGAAAAATTGTCTTACGGATTCTTCCGGGCTCTGCAACGTCAGTCTTCTGACGTGCACGTCTTCCTTTGGTCCCTGCGTCCTGCTGCATAGGCATTAAATGTGATCCGGATTTCGTCTTGGACTCTGCGAAATAACGCGAGCTTTTCATCGCTGGTTCCTTCTGCATGAGCGGGGTCGTCAAAGGGCCAATGGTGGCGGTTGGCTTGCCCCGGAAACATCGGACATGCCTGATCTGCGTTGCCGCAGACGGTAATCACTGTTTCCACTGGCTCGCTGTAAAATTCATCCATGTGCTTAGATCGGTTGCTGCCAATGTCGATTCCGATTTCGGCCATCACTTGGATCGCGAGCGGATGCACATAGCCCGCAGGTTTTGACCCTGCGCTGGCCACGTCCAGGAGGTCACCGGCCGCGGCCCGCAGAATCCCCTCAGCCAAATGGCTCCTGCAGGAATTCCCTGTGCAGAGGATGAGAACTTTTGGCTTCTTCACGGGAACGAATCAGCAGCAGCCAGATGTGCCGCACCCGCAGGAGGATCCGCTGCTGGTTGCCGCACCCGCTTTTTTCACCAACCCAAACCCACCCAGAATTACGCGCCGGATCGGCTCACCAGTTTCGGGGTGTTGCGTCAGAGCGGATTCCGTCATCGATTGTTTAATCTCGTAATGTTTCGGCTCGTCGTGATCGTTGGATGGGATGGTTTCGTAGAGGTAGGTGGTCATAAGATTGAAGGTTGAGGCATTGGCGCGATAGTTTCAATGGGGTGAGCAGTCCATGGGATGCGGACGGCGTGGGCCGCATGCTGTCCGAGGACTTCGTTCAGGTAGCGAAATTCCGAGCGGCCACGCGCGGCCAAGAGCGGGTCCGCTGTTGGGATCGCTGCGAAGGATTGATTCACGATCCACGCATACGGCTCGATCTTTGCCCGCCGCAGATCTTCCTGCAACGCCGCCGCTTCATGCACCGGGGTGGCCTCAGCCAGCGTGACAAGTAGAACCTTGGTGAACTCCGGATCGCGCAGACGCGGGAGAAGCTGACGGACAGACTCGCTGTGGCCGGAGCTGCCCGCCTGTCGGCCAAGCTCGCGGTGGTATGCCTCAGATGCATCCAGCAGGAGCAACGTGTGACCGGTCGGCGCGGTGTCGAGCACCACAAATCGCTCCCCACCTTCGGCCACGGTGCGGGCAAATGCGCGGAATACGGCGATTTCCTCCGTGCATGGTGAACGCAGATCTTCTTTCAACAACGCAAGACTCGCAGCATCGAGTTGCGGTGCTTGTTCCGCAAGCACCTGGTCCCGATACAGCGCCGTCTCACGATCCGGGTCGATTCGCTCCACAGTGAGTCCCGGAATTCCATCGCCAAGCGTGAGGTCCAAATGCGAAGCCGGATCCGTTGTGGAAAGCACAACCGGATGTCCGCGTTGAGCCAATCCAACAGCAATCTTCGTAGCGGCGGTGGTTTTCCCCACCCCTCCTTTTCCCATGGTGAGGATCACTCCATGGCCTGACAGTTCCAGCCGCCCAATCAAGGATTCCAAAGATTCGAACCCTTCTACCTCGCCGTCCACGTCCGCCGCCGAAGCCGGAGAGCATGGTTCTCCATCCTCGACCAATTGGCGCAGACGCTCAGGACCAAGCACATTTGCTGCGCGGAGGGGAATCCGGATGACCGGCAGCGAACTAAGAAAGGCCTGCGCCTCGTCGAGGGATTTCTGCATGCGCGTCTCGACCGCCTTGCCGAGCGGGTCGTCGGAGACCAGCGTTCGGAAAAAGCCATTGATGATGAGACGCTGATTTTCAATTCCCAGCGAGCCAAGCTCGCGAGAGGTTCGAGCAGCTTCCGCCAGTGCGGACGACTCCGGCCGCGTGACCAGCACGAGGCAGGTAGCGGCTGCATCCGCAAGCGTGGCCAGCGCTGCGGAGTATACCTCCCGTTGCTTTTCTAATCCCGCAAGCGGTCCCAGACACGATGTTCCCGATGTGTTTCGATCAAGAAACCCCGTCCACGCCTTGGGAAGTTGGAGCAAACGAATCGTGTGTCCGGTCGGGGCCGTATCGAAAATGATGTGGTCGAAAGCCGCGGTGACCGCAGGGTTTCCAAGGAACGCCGTGAATTCATCGAAGGCGGCAATTTCAGTGGTGCATGCGCCAGAGAGCTGCTCCTCCATCGTGCGAAGCACCGCCTCAGGCAAAGCACCCCGCAACGGATCGATCAGGCGAGCCCGGTAACGAGCAGCCGCTGCGGAAGGGTCAATATTCAGGGCCGAAAGCCCACGCACCGCCGAAATGGGGGTCGCAACGCCTGACAACGGCGTGTCGAGTACCTCGTCAAGATTGGAGGCCGGATCCGTGCTGATCAGCAAAACACTTCGGCTCCGATCTGCAAGAGCGATAGCCGTGGCACACGCCATCGACGTTTTCCCTACGCCGCCCTTGCCCGTAAAAAACAAGTGTCGAGGGGCTTCGTTGAGCAGTGCGGAAAAGGAATCCTTATCCGCAGACATTAAACCTCCTCCGAGGGCTGATCCAATATCAGGCGTGCCATCACGAGCCGCCCCTCTTGATCCGGATACCCGCCAGCCATCGCCCGCTTCCCATTTACAAATATCAACGGCAATCCCTCCGCACCCTCTGCATCCAGGAAGGCCTTCACCTCAGGATTTTGGATGAATGCAAGCGGTTGCTGGGCGAGATTAAATCGCTCAACCTTCACTCCCTTGGACTTCATCTGATCCAAAAATCCGGCGAACGATACAAGAGATGGGTCTATCTCGCTCCCACACACCCCGCTGGAGCAGCACATCGGCGGGTCGTAAATCTGAATGCTTAGTGATGATTTCATAATTTTATTTCTCCTTCCGCGTAAGCCCGGATCGTCCGTTCGCCCGCCCCGCTTCCAGCGCTTGCCGGTCGATTTTCATTTTTGCCAGCGCTTTCCGATCAGCCTTCATGCGGGGATCAGTCTGGGCACAGTCCTGCAGACACTGCAAATGCCGCACGAGCGCAGCAGGAGCCCGCGACGGCAGGCGGTAAACCATCCATGTGCCCGCACGCCGACATTCCACCATCCCATGCTTGCGCAGATAGGCCAGATGCTGGGATACTTTGGTTTGCGGGAGTTTCAGGATTTCCTGCAAATGACAAACACACAAGGGCCCGCCGCCGAGGAGATGAAGAATCCTTAGCCGGGTGACATCACATAGACATTGATAAATTTGAACCATCTCCATCGCACACCAAACATGCATCAGCGCGTATATTTGTCACGACATATACTCAAGTTGACGCATGAAACTTATGGGTGCACCGTTATTGAATTATGATCAGAGACGTTACCATCATCGGATCCGGCTGCGCTGGATGGACGGCTGCCATTTATGCCGCACGGGCAAGTTTGAACCCTCTCCTGATTACTGGCATGCAGCCCGGCGGGCTTCTTACCACCACCACGGTTGTCGAAAATTTCCCGGGATTCAAAGAGGGTGTGGATGGATACAATCTGATGGCCGAAATGCAGGCTCAGGCAGAGCGCTTTGGCACCGAAGTAAAGTTTCTCACGAAGGTCACTGCGGTGGATTTATCGAAGAAGACGTTCATGATCACTGTGGATGAGACCACCGAAATTGAAACGCGAACGCTGATCATCGCCACCGGAGCGCGACACCGGCATCTGGGCGTGCCCGGCGAACACGAACTCGAAAATAAAGGCGTCACGTATTGCGCAACCTGTGACGGAGCCCTTCCGATGTTTCGCAATCAGCCGCTGGTAGTCGTCGGTGGTGGCGACTCGGCATGTGAAGAAGCCATGTATCTCACCCGCTTTGGAAGCACTGTCTATCTGGTTCACCGGAGAGATTCGCTTCGTGCCTCGAGGATTATGGCAGATCGCCTCCTCGCAAATCCGAAGGTGCAGCCGGTATGGAATTCCGCCGTGGAAGAAGTGATCGGGGGAGACTCGGTAACGGGTGTCCGCATCAAGGATGTCCACACGGGAGTTGCCTCCACATTGGATTGTGCCGGTGTTTTCGTTGCCATCGGGCACGTGCCGAATACTGAGGTCTTCGCCGGGCAGATCAACCTGCATGAGAGTGGTTACGTCCAACAACATGAGGGCAGCCGCACCAATGTGCCCGGCGTCTTCGTGGCAGGAGATTGTGCGGATTCCGTTTACCGGCAAGCCATCACTGCCGCAGGCATGGGATGCATAGCAGCAATCGACGCCGAACGATACTTGGCAGCCCTGGACGCGGAGGCGTAATCAGGCCGCGAGTTCGTGAGAGTTTCGGTAGGCGTGATACTGGGGGTGAATGGTCGACTTACGGATCTACGTCAAGCGGCGCACTCTTGATACACAGACATATCACGATCCGGGTATTTCTCCAGCACATGCTGGAAAAGCGCTCCGCATTTTGCTTCGAACAACTCCGCCGTGTATTTTTCGGGTAAGCCGGCATCGAGCATCTTTTCGATTTCGAGACGCACCGCCGCGCGCGACGTGCGCTTATTTCGCCAAGCAAGCACCAGCAGCTCCGTTTTGAGTTTTGCCAACAGATCACGGCATATTTTCTTGATCATTTCTACTTCCTGCGGAGTGAGGTCAGGGCCGGGACGGGTGAGGACGTCGAAGACAGCCAGTTCTTCTTCACTGACTTTCTCGCGTAGGTGCCGCTGCTCTTCTGCGGTGAGCTCTTGTGTGAACAAAACCAACTCCGCAAACAACTGTTCGATGCTCATCGCTCCGCTATTGTACGCCTCGATCATTTTCTGAAATCGATCGAGGAAATCATAGCGGCTCGCGTTCAAGCGGATCAGGTTGTCGAGTTTTCGCTCGATGAGTGCGCGAAGCTTTTGCGTTTCGATGTTCTTTGTTTTGCTGCGCGCAAACTTCCGCTCTAGCTGGACCAGATTGATCTGACTAAGATCCACCGTCCTGGTGGCAGCGCCCAGCGGGACATGCGGTTCAGCGACAATTGCAGCATCCAGAATTACAGAAATTGCGTCCATCACTTCCTTGATGTTGACCGGGGCCTTCGTGGCTCGCACAGCTTTCGCCAATTCCGCTATGAGCTGCGCTTTCGGTGCCAGCGTCGGGATCACCGGATCCGGCATCACTGCTTTATACAGCCGAGCGACATCGTTGGCCTGCGCGAGGAACGAGTCCATTACCTCATCCGTCCTGACCAACTGGTTCACTGCAGGGATGAACTGTTGATATGTGCCTCCAAGAATCGCCTCCAGATCCACATTCTGTTTCCGGCAAAATTCTGCCACTTGCTCCAGCGTGATCCGCAGGGCTTCCACTAGTTCCTTCTTGTCCCTCACCGGCATCTCGCCGCCGGTGCCTGCGCCGTAGATCGCCAGCGCCTTCTCCAGTTCTTCGAAAACATTCGCATAGTCCACGATTAGGCCATTCACCTTCTCGCCGAACACTCGGTTGGCGCGGGCAATGGTCTGCATCAGCGTGTGACCGCGCATCGGCTTGTCGAGATACAACGTCGAGCAACTCGGCGCGTCGAATCCTGTGAGCCACATCGCGCAGACGAAGACCAGGCGGAACGGATCCTGCGGGTTCTTGAACTTGTCCTCCAGGTCCTCCTTCACCATTCGCTCGCGATGCTTCGTGATGTCGAAGCCCTTCTCCTTCATCTCGGAAATCTCATTCTGCCCCGGCGATACGACCACCGCCATGTCCGTCTCCTGCAGGTTAACCAACCGGGCCAGCAGCATGGCATGATCGGGATGAGGGCCCACCATTCCTTCCAGCGCCTTCCGCACGCGGGCTTCCTCAGCCATCCACTCTGCGCGGACTTTTTCATACATGCGCAGCGTCGTCAGTTTGTCGATGGATACCACCATCGCCTTGCCTTGATAGCCGCGGTTCAGGAAATGATGCACGATGTCCTTCGCTACCGCGTCAAGCCGGTCATCCCGCGTGATCAGGTGATAGCGCTGGCCCAGCACGCGTTCCAGCTTTTCCTCCTGATCGTCATCCAGCCCGGCGTCCTCAATCGTTTGATAGATCTCCTCGTTCAGCTCTGGATTTGTGATCTGGAGTTCCGGCGTCCGGTTCTCGTAGAACAGCGGCACTGTCGCCCCGTCCTCCACGGACTGCCTGAAATTATAGACACTCACGTAATCGCCGAACACCTCCCGCGTCCGTTCTTCACCGACGATGAGAGGCGTCCCGGTGAAGGCCACGAACTTCGCATTTGGCAGCGCCGTGCGCATATTCATCGCCAGCATGTCGTATTGGCTGCGGTGCGCCTCATCCGTCAGCACGATGATGTTATCCCGCTCCGACAGCACCGGATGCAGCGTCCCCGGCTCCGTGCGGAACTTGTGGATCAGCGTGAACACATAGCGGTGGTCCGCCCGCAGCAGATCCCGAAGATGGCTGGCGCTCGTCGCCTGGCAATGTCCTTCCGATGCCGCCCCGCAACTTGCGAAGGTCCGGTAAATCTGAGTGTCCAGTTCCGTCCGGTCCGTGATCACCACAAAGGTCCAGTTCCCCTTGAGTTTTCGGAAAACCTTCTCCGCGAAGAACACCATCGAGTAGCTCTTCCCGCTCCCCTGCGTGTGCCAGAAGACACCGATTCTTCCATCCTTCGATTCCTTCAATGCGTCCACCGCACGGTTCACTCCAAGATACTGGTGGTTCCTCGCCACCAGCTTCATAACCGATCCTTTAGTTTCGGAAAACCGGGAAAAGTTTTCCACAAGATCCATCAGCCGCCCTTTCTCGCAAGTCCCGCGCAGCAGCGTCTCCAGCGAGATCGCGGAAACCTCGTCCTCACTCACCGCCTTCTTCCAATCACCGAAGTGCTCCCATTCTGCCGTCAGGCTGCCAATCTTGCTTTGCACGCCGTTGGACACCAGCAGCAGTGCGTTGAAGTGGAAAAGCTGTGGGATCGTTTCCTTGTAGTCGCAGAGGTTCTTATCGAATCCCTCGCGCACGTTCACGCCCGGCTTCTTCAGCTCGATCAATACCAGCGGCAGCCCGTTCACGAAGCCCACCAAGTCCGGCCGCTTCAAATAGAGTTCACCTGCCACCCATAGCTGCGAGGCCAGCAGGAAATCATTGTTCTCCGGCACCAGCCAATCGACCACGCGCACCATCTCCGTCCGCTGCCCGCCGTGCTCCCGATCCGGGAACGCAATCCTCACCCCGCCTTTCAGCAGCTTGTCGATCTCCCGGTTAGCCTCGACCAGACTCAGCGCCGAGCGCTCCCGGGAAATTTCCTCCACCGCCCCATCAATCGCCTCCATCGGAAGATCCGGATTCAAGCGCAGCAGCGCCGACCTCAGCCGCCCCGTGAGAACCACCTCCCGCTTCCCATCCCGCCCCAGTTTGCTCACGCCGCCGCTCCACTCGTCGTAGCAATTCACCACATCCCAACCCAGCTCATGCTGCATGAGCTGGATCGCCGGTTGCTCGACAAGGTGGTCTTCGGTGTAGCTGCTCATGACGTTTTAAATCCCAACTCAGTTAGCAAATACCCGATCCGCTCGTAGGCGTCGCGCTGGCGCGCCTCTTGCTCGTCGTCACTCAGGGCGCTGTCGAATGCTCCTACCCGGGCCGGTGCCCACGAATCCAGCCGCTCAAACTTCCGCGCGAGAATCTCCAAGCCCTGTTTGACCAATCCGTGACTCAGATGCGGTCGGAAAGTCCTGATGAGCGAGTCGATTCCTCCCGGAAAACGTTTGACGACATACCAGATATCGAATGGATCCTTGGGCTTCATCCGGTCATCCATGGCAAAGCACTTCATGACGATGAAGGGGACCACGGATGCGATGGGAACGACGACACGGTCATGACTGCCATCGGGGAGTTGGCCGCCGATCTCGCGCTTGTTCGGGCTGATTTGAAAGACAAGATCCGCTCCCCGAGCCTTACGCGCCTTGACGTCCTGGATGCTCTGAGTGCGATGCTTCTTCCCGGTGCCCGCATATTGGCCGGCAAGCAGGTCGATATGGACCACCACGCCACGGATCGTCTTTGAAAACTGAAACGGCTGATCGCCGGTAGGTTCGTAGCCGGCATCACCGAGTCGTTTGGCTATCGTTTCATAGCCTGCCTCTTCAAGTTCTTGGTGATCGAGCACGATGTCCACATCCGCGCTGCCGGGGTGCCGTTCCAGCGGGTCCTCCGGAGGATCGATAGAGAAAAATGGAACCCATCCCCCGACCAGAACTATCTCCTCCCGATACTCGCCAAGGACCGTCATCAATTCGATAATCGCCGAGCGTGCCGCATCGACGGTCACATCATCGTAGTCGTCGTATTGATCTCCTCCCGGCATGGTTCAATCTTTGTTACGCGCTGCTTCCCACACGGGTTTCAGGCACTGATTCAGGATCGCAGTGGCGGCCTCTTCGCCCCGGCCTCCGGCCTGCCAGAGATCGAGATAGCTCTGCAGCGCGCTTGTCGTGGGAACCCCATCACTCCCGAATCGCACTCCATCAAACACCCCTTCATCAGCCGTCTCCAGTATCACCAGATTGGCTCCTGAGTCCACCTCCTTGGCCTCAAGGACCTTCTGCACCTCGCGGGTGTCCCGGGCACGGACGTAAATCCAAGTGCGGGATTGCCTCACGTGGGGGGCCAAATGATCTGCCGCCGAAAAGGACGCCAGGCAAGCTCCTCCACTGTTCTCCGACGAATCCGACCAACCATCCGCCAGCTTGCTGGAGATGCTTTTCCGATCACCCAGCGTGAAGCAGTTCAGTTGCCGGTGTTCTTCGTAGGCATAGGCATCCCGCCACTTCTTGAGCAGTCCCTCGTAGTCGTGCATGCGGACGCCGCCGCCTGGCTGATCGACCAGATACGCTTGCTCCCGAAGGTAGCTGACCAGCGTGTTGACCTTGCCCAGACTGACCTTGGGTTCGCAGGCGTCCTGCAGTTCGCGCTGGGTCCATCGCTTCCCTGCATTCTCGGGAGCCATCAGCACCCGCAGAAGCCGGGCGGATTCGTGGGTTGAGAGGTTGGCATCTCCCTTTTTCGGGCGCGAATGAACCGCCTTGTTCCCCGTCCTCTCAAGATGCAGCAACTCCGGCACCGTGATTCGGCAGTTCCCCGCCAGGTCGAACCAGCTCCAGCCATGCTTTTCACACATCTCGGCCATCCTGGGAGAAATATAAGGAGCCGCCAGGGTGGGAACCCGGACCGTTTTCGATCCGTCCTGCCGAAACCGGTTCTCCAAGCCCACATACGGAAACCGGGATGGCTTGGGCATGTCCTTGCACTCCACCCATAGCTCGATCCGGTTTCCACGGGGCAGAGCGATTCCCGCCAGAAAATCGAAGGCCCGCCCATAATCCGCTGGATTGACCTGCACCTCTACCGACGAGAGCCAAGCGATCCCACCGAGGATCTCCTCAAGCTTGGAAGCGAGAGAGGACTCCAGGTTCTTGGCGTCTTGAGGTTTCATGTTCACAGCGATTCAATGTTCACGAGTTCCGTGAACATGTTTTTTAAGTGAACATATTGCAAGCTTTTGTTCATCCGTCTT
>Ga0105055_10001810_pt1 | contig 34100 bp, 52 predicted proteins | sample BON03_FD_78090 | JGI IMG/M metagenome (GOLD analysis project Ga0105055, IMG submission 78090) | Freshwater microbial communities from Lake Bonney liftoff mats and glacier meltwater in Antarctica - BON-03 | ecosystem: Environmental > Aquatic > Freshwater > Ice > Glacier meltwater | place: Lake... | reverse complement strand
TTGACGTTATAATCCCGCCTTTGAAATATGAGGGAGAGGCTACCGTGGTGGGCTTCGGCGATGGTATTAACTCTACAATCTTCGTTCCGAGTGAATTTGAAGGGCTAAAAGTTAAGTTTACTTTGGAGGAAAAAGAATCATGAAAAAAATAGAAGTCGGAAAAGAATACAAAACTCGGGATGGAAGCGCAGTGAGGATATATGCTATTGACGGAACAGGGGAAACAGCCATTCACGGTGCTATTTTTGAGAAACTAGGCTTATGGGTTCCCACAACTTGGTGTACCGACGGTTCTTTCTTGAAAGACCGTTCCCACGATTTTGACATAGTACTAACCCCTTTGAAATTCGAGGGAGTGGCTAAAGTAGGGAAATTTGGGGATCTTCGAATTGACGTTCCAATGGAGTTTTCTTGGAAAGAAGTCAAGTTCACCTTGGAGGAAAACGAATCATGAAAACATTTACATATGAAGACATAGAATCATGGTCCCCATGCTATTGTCCATCAAAGCATTTACCAACCAACTGGAAAGGTACAGCTTTAGATATTCTTAAGATGGACAAAATTATACCACAAGATCGCTTATGGGCTGTTTGTAGAGATGAAGCTTTAGATGAAAAGACATTAAGAAGTTTTGTAGTATTTTGCGCTGTTCAAGTTAAGCATTTAATGTTAGATGACTCTAAAGAATCACTAGAGGTTATGGAGTCGTACGCTGAGAACTACTTTCTAATCGACGACGATGCCTGGCGCGCTGCTTGGGAGTTAGAACGGTATCTGGCCTTTACTACTGCTAAGGACGCTAGGGCAAATGCTAGAGCTGCTGGGGTTGCTGCTACGAAGTTTGCTGCTGGGGTTGCTGTCGTTGCTGCGATGGATGATGCTGGGGTTGCTGTCGTTGCTGCGATGGATGATGCTGGGGCCGCTACGGTGGTTGCGGTGAGGACTGCGAAGTTTGCTGCTGGGGCGAATATTTCTAGGTATATCACTGAGGCTATTTCGGATGCTGCCGACTCTGCTGCGAATTCTGCTTTGGATGATGCTAGGGCTGCTCAGATTGAAAAACTGATAGAAATAATTGAGGAAACAAAATGAAAAATTTAATACTACTAACTGACTCATATAAAACTTCACAATATGTGCAGTATCCAGAAGGAACGACTGAAGTATATTCATATATTGAAAGTCGTGGTGGAAGGTACTCAGAAACTGTATTCTTTGGTCTACAATATTACCTAGAAGAATATCTAAGTAAGCCAATTACCAAAGAAGATATCGACGAAGCTGAAATTATTCTAAAAGATCATATGCCTAATAATACAAAATTCAATAGAGAAGGTTGGGAATATATCCTAGAGAAACATAACGGATATTTGCCTTTAGAAATTAAAGCAGTAGCAGAAGGAACACTTGTTTCAGTTAAGAACGTATTGGTAACTGTCGTCAACACCGACCCTAAATGTTTTTGGCTAACAAGTTATGTTGAAACATTACTACTTAAGATTTGGTATCCGATTACTGTAGCAAGTCAATCCAATAATATTAGAAACATTATCATGCGTTACTTGCAAGAAACAAGTGATATGCCTGATCAAGAAATTGAATTTAAACTACACGACTTTGGTGCAAGGGGTGTATCTAGTTCTGAAAGTGGTATGATTGGTGGAATGTCTCACCTAGTTAACTTCTTAGGAACCGATACATTAGAAGCTGTCGTTGGCGTTAAGAAATATTATCAAGATGCAGTTTTAGGTTTTTCAATTCCAGCATCAGAGCATTCAACAATGACTTCATGGGGTAAAGAAAACGAAGAAGCGGCTTATCGAAATATGCTTAAGCAATTCGGAAAAGAAGGTAGTCTACTTGCCGTGGTATCCGATTCTTATGACATATATAACGCTATCGAAAATATTTGGGGTGGAAGCTTGAAGAAAGAAGTTATTGAATCTGGAGCCACTGTTGTAATTCGTCCTGACTCCGGCGTACCAAAAGATGTATGCCTTGCCGCCGCTAAATTGATTGAAGATAAGTTTGGAATTACTTACAACACCAAAGGGTTTAAAGTATTCAATCACGTTAGGTTGATTCAGGGTGACGGAGTTAATGAGGATTCTATTAGAGAAATTCTGCAAGCATTTGTTGACGAAGGGTATTCTGCTACTAATATCGCGTTTGGTATGGGTGGAGCATTACTCCAAAAGGTCGATAGAGATACACAAAAGTTTGCAATGAAATGTTCAAGCATTAAAGTTAACGGAAAAGATAGAGAAGTATTTAAAGACCCCATTACGGATAAAGGTAAGAGTTCTAAAAAAGGAAAGATGTCATTAGTGAAAGAAACTGGAAAGCCTCATAGAACGGAGCAGGGTAGTGATGGACACTTTTTAAATGTTCTACAAACCGTATTCCTTAATGGTAAAATTACTAAACGATTTACAATGAAAGATGTTCGCAAGAATTTGAGAGGATAGTATGAAATTGGGTTTGGATATTCATGGGGTTCTAGATAAGAATCCAAAATTCTTTAGCATGTTAACGCATAGCGTTATGTGGGATATTTATATTATTACAGGTGGCTCTGTCAAAGAAGGAACTATCCTTGAAGAACTAAAAATGATGAATATAAGATATGATAAAATATTCTCAGTTTACGATCACTTAAAATCAATTGGTGAAAAAACCAATGAAGAACTTGGAATTGCCTCTCAGTTTCCATTTCCTGATGAAGTTTGGAATAAAGTAAAAGCTGTGTATTGCAAGGAAAATAAAATCGACATGATGTTTGATGACATGCCCGAGTATTTACAATACTTTACAACGCCAAACATTTTAGTGAAAAATACTTGACCTATTTAGATAACTGTGTTATAATAGACCCTCGGGGTATAGTTTAATTAGAACACTTTTGGTCACTCCTTGAAGCGTAGGTTTAAATCCCGCTGCCCCGTCCAAAAAGAAGGAAATAACATGGATAACAAACAAATTGATAACTCAGATAAGGAATATCTAGATGAAAATGTATAAAAGTGTATTTGAGCATCCTAAATATGGAATGATGCTTCATTATGAAAACGTAGACAAAGCTAGAGATTGGCGTAAAAATCGTCAAGGTAAAAATGCCAATAAACGTAAAGAAATGAGATCACGAAAAGAAAAAGATAAAAAGCTTATGGAACTTATTACCATGCGAACCGCCGAAAGTACCGGACTAGTTAAAATGAATAAAATCTTAAATAATTCAGATAAGCATATACACCCTAGACATAAACGTAAATAAAATTTAAGAAAGCGGAAGTTGATGACATTACGTGATAGTAGAGAAAATTTTAGACCATTCGAATACACAAAAGCTTTTAATTTTTCAAAAGCACAATCAGACCACCATTGGACCCATAGTCAAATTGAAGTAGATTCAGATTTGATGCAGTATAATACAGAGTTTACTGATGCTGAAAAGCATGGTATTACTACTGTATTAAAATTGTTCACAAAGTACGAAACGCATGTAGCAAATTACTGGATCGATATTATCTACGCCAAATTTCCCAAGCACGAGGTAAGGATAATGGCGGCAGTTTTTGCTGCTATGGAAACAGAACATGCATTATTTTACGACAAGTTAAACAACGCATTAGGTCTATCAACAAAAGAATTTTACCTTTCTTTTATGGAAGACCCTGACATGGTTAAGCGAATGAAGTTTATTGATGATAAACTAGAAGCAGCTAGAAAAGGGACATCAGAAGACCTCGCTCTATCTTTAGCGACATTTTCCTTTATCGAGGGAGTTGTCCTGTATAGTTCTTTTGCGTTTTTGATGAGTTTCCAGAATCCACCAAAAAACAAACTAAAAAATGTTATCACAGGACTAGCATACTCGGTTCGTGATGAAGCTTTGCACGCTGACGCAGGTTCGTATCTTTTCAATACATTCATTGAAGAAGAAAATATCCCACTTAAAAAACTAGAACCAAAAATCATAACAATGGCAAAAGAATGTTTAAAGGTTGAAGAAAAGATTATTGAAAACATATTCTCTGAAGGAAAGATTGACGGGATTACTGATATTCAATTAAAGAATTTTGTTAAGACTAGAATCAATAAAAAACTTAAAGACATTGGCATTAGTCCACTATATGAGGTTACGTATAACCCAATAAGTAGTTGGTTCTATCGTGTAATAGGCCAAATTGAAGTTGCTGACTTCTTTGATCGTAGCCCTACTGGCTATAATTCAGCATGGAATTTCAATAGGATTCAGAAATGGTAAAAATTAATGAGTAAAAAACTAACGACAAAAGAAGAAGTTAAAACTGAATTAGCATTACTTAAAAGCAAAGACCTAGCTCCAGATTGGATGACTTGGATGAGCTATGGTATGCTTAAAGGTTCTTATTTACAGACCAATCAAAACCCAAGACAACGCTTCGAGTTAATAGCAAAAACCGCAGCAAGTTATATGCCTAAAGATAATAACGAATGGGAACTCAAATTCTTTAATTTAATTTGGAAAAATCATCTAGCCCTTTCTACTCCAATTATGGGAAACTTAGGAACAGATAGAGGATTAGCGGTTTCATGTTCGGCGAGTTACGTTGGTGACAGTATGTATGATATTTCATATACAGACCACGAAATTTCAATGTTATCTAAATATGGATTTGGAACTGCAATCAACTTAGATGTACGCGCAGGATTTGAACAGATTAGCGGAGGGGGATATACTAACTCAGTGATTGATTGGATTGAGAAATACTGGTATACTCAAAACAAAGTATCACAATCTAACTTACGCAGAGGTTCTACTGCAATCTATTTAAACTTCTGGCATAAAGAACTACTGGATGTTCTTCCTATGCTTGAGTCACATGATAAATTACACTTAGGAATACTTTGTGATGATTCAGTAAAAGATGCTTTAATAAACGGAGAAGAAAACGCTTGGGTTCGTTATAAGACAATTTTGACCTGGAGATCTAGAAAAGGTAAACCATACATTATTTTTACTGATAATGCTAAAAGACAAGATCCACCTCAGTACGCAGAGTTGGGGCTATCTACAAACCAATCTAACCTATGTACTGAAATCTTTCAACACACTGACTCAGACCATACATTAGCCTGTGTTCTTTCTTCTATGGTAGTGAATCGATATGATGAATGGAAAGATAGCGATGCTGTATTTAATTCCATCGTCTTCTTGGATTGCGTTAATGAAGATCTATTAGTTCGAGGTTTGGAACTTAAAGGTATAGATAGAGTATTGAGATCTGCCAAAAAATCTAGAGCACTAGGATTAGGAGCTTTAGGGTTTCATACATATCTCCAACAAAAGATGATTCCTATTGACTCATATCAAGCTACTAGAGAAAACGCGGATATCTTTAGTTACATTAAAAGTGAAGCAGAAAGAGCATCCAAGTATCTTGCTAAGGAACTCGGTGAATGTGAATGGACTAAAGGGACTGGAATGAGAAACACTCATCTACTCGCTATTGCCCCAAATACTTCTTCTGCATTGATTGCTGGTTCAGTTAGTCAAGGGATTGAACCGATGGCAGCTAACTGCTATCAACAAAAACTTGCAAACATTGGATCTATTGAACGAGTTAATCCAGTATTAATTAAACTTCTTAAAGAGAAAAACAAATACACTAACGAAGTAATTGACCATATAGCATTTAACGAAGGAAGCGTTCAAGCTCTAGAGTTTCTATCAGATGAAGAAAAAAGGGTATTTAGGACTGCTTATGAGATTAATCAAAAGGTCCTTATTGATCTAGCTGAACAGAGGCAGAAATGGATATGTCAAGGGCAATCTTTAAATCTTTTTTTCTCAGCTAATGAAACAGAAGAGTGGATTCATGCTGTACATAAACATGCATTTGAAAAGGATTTACTAAAGTCCTTATATTATGTCAGGACAATGCCAGGAATTCGTGCGGATACAGATGATTCTTGTAAGGCTTGTGAAGGTTAGTAAACATTACTTGACTTATTCCAATTAATATGTTATAATAAAAGAATATATGATGAATAAAATTAAAACGATTATTACTACACTAACATTAACAATGACTATGGTTGGGTGTGGAATGAAAGGTACTACCACTATTATTCGAGGTGTTGATGGTACTAATGGAACTAATGGTATTGATGGGTTTAGCTCATTACTTCACTCGACTTCCTTTAGCCCAGGTGGGGCTATGTGTACTGCTACTGGTGGAATTCACTTACAATCTTTTTTGGACACTGATCGAAATGGACTTCAAAGTCTCGGCGAGAACCTTCTTACTATTGGATATGTGTGTAACGGAAATACTGGCACACAAGGCGTTGCTGGATTAAATGGACTCAATGGGCTTAATGGATTAAACGGGCTTAATGGAGTCAATGGTATCCCAGGCGTACCAGGCATTCAAGGTGTTGCTGGTCCACAAGGACCTGAAGGTCTTCAAGGTGTTGCCGGTCAAGCCGGTCCCGCTGGTCCCTCTGGTTCTATTGGAGCAACCGGTCCACAAGGACAACCTGGATTGGCTGGTACTAATGGTAATGATGGTCAAGACGGTACTAATTGCAATGGTAATAACGGTAATGGTAATAACGGTAATTGCAACAATGGTAACAATGGTGGTATCATTCCAGTACAATTGTGTAGCCCAGACAACGCCACTTTTAAAGAGTATGGCTTCATAATCGGCGGTAGTATATATGCTGTTTACTATGGAGTGGTTGGTGGGTCTTTGAATTCATTCTTAGCCCGACTCTCAGCAGGTAGCTATGTCACTACAAATGACAATACACCATGTAGTTTCACTATCTCATACGGTAATGGTGATGTTTTTATCGACAACGTAAAGGTTAACTAAGGAATTAAAAATGAAAAACTTAAAAATTAATCTTATCGCCCTCACACTATCCCTCTCTCTATCAGCCCACGCTAATGATGTTATTGTTCCCGATTATATGGTAGGGGCAAAGATTACAGTCAATACTCGTGATGGACAGCTATATAGCTTTAAAGGTGAAGAGTTTAAAGTCGTACCTAGAAAAAAGAGTCTATTACTAGATCAAGACTTCGATAAACCTACGCAGGTTATTGTAGTTGAAGTTAAGTCTGTTTCTGAAAAAAATCGCGTAACTATCCACGGAGGATTTGGTTACGATGGACAAAATATTGAAGTCGGTTCTAGCTCTGTAGAAGTAAGCGAACGAGCAAGTCCTGTATTTGGAATTTCATACAGCCGTATGCTTAATGATCGTTATTCACTAACGGGTTCGGTGTTTACTAATTCTACCGTTACATTAGGAGTTGGGGTAGATTACTAATGCGAACTATCTTTAGGTGCCAATTTGGATCTGTTATCTATGGAACAAGTCTACCATCTTCTGATAGAGATTATAAATCAATTTTCGTTCCTTCCCCAAAAGACATAATTCTACAGAGAGCACCAAAGGTAATCACAAATAATACGAAGAAAGATACTACCGATAAAAATACATCGGATGATATCGACGATGAAGCTAATAGTTATCAAGAGTATCTTCGATTGCTTCTACAAGGACAGACACCAGCACTTGATATGCTTTTTTGTCAAGATGAGTTTATTGAAATTACTAGTCCTGAATGGGAATTAATTAAATCTAATAAAGAATATTTTCTACATAAGGGGATAAATCAGTTCGTTGGGTATACAAAACAACAAGCGGCTAAATATGGGATTAAGGGATCTAGAGTTAATGCTGCTAGAAAAACAGTTGAATTTCTTAAATCACTAGATCAAAAAACGTCGCTTCATCAAAATTTAGATAAACTAGAAGAATTTGTTGAAACTAGTAAAACTCTTAAGCTAGATGAAAAACTTCCTTTGATCGATTGGGAATTTGTTGTCGATAACAAAGATAATAATCCAAAAAGACATTTTACTTGTTGTAATAGAAAAGTGCAATTAAATACTAAAGTACATTATGCTTTAGATATTTATCAAAAGACTTTGGATAGTTATGGAAATAGAGCGCGTCTAGCTGAAAAGAATGAAGGTGTGGATTTTAAGGCATTGTATCATTCAGTAAGAGTTGGTAGAGAGGCTTACGAACTTCTCACAACAGGACACATTACCTTCCCTAGACCGGAAGCTGAATTGCTTCTTAAAATCAGAAAGGGTGAATTACCATATGCCGAAATAGCCGAACTTATTGAAGAAGGATTACATAATATGATTGAAGCGCAAGAAATTTCAACACTTCCAGATAAACCTAACTTCGAAAAAGCAGAAGAATTGATTATATCTGTTTATACAAATGAGTTGGATTGGTATGGAGTAAATGATGATACCTAAATACCTAGCATTAGATGTTGAATCTGGTGGAGTAGACCATAACGTAACTTCTGTATTGGAATATTACTTTATTGTTCTTAGTGAAGAATTTGAAGAAATTGGTTCATTACATTTACTAACAAAACCAGACAACGGGATTTATGTATTAACTGCTGGTGGAATGGATTGTAATAAGATAGATTTAGTTAAACACGACAAGGTAGCAATTCTGGAAAGAGAAGCTAAGAAATTGCTATATGACTTTCTTAGTAAAAATACCGAGGACGGTAAACATAAACTTATTTGGTTAGGTCACAATGTAGCTTTTGATAGAGATGCAGTTTATTCAAAACTTCTTACAAGAAAAACTTGCGATAAGTTCTGTAAATATTACACATTAGATACCGGAACTATTTCACAATTTTTAAGAGTTGTTGGAGTTATCCCTGATGAAGTCAAGGGTTCACTAGGAGCATTAATTGAATTTTTCGGAGTGGATGGAGTTAATTCGCATAAGGCAGAAGACGATATTAGAGCAACTATTAAAGTTTTAAAAGTTATGAGAGATTGTGTTTATTTTGGAGGACACGTAACTTATGGAAAGTAAAAAACTTACACATCGTCATGTTGTTATTGCTGATGTACACGGAGACTTCGCTAAGTTAATGCGTCTCATTCGCAACCTATATAAAAAAGGGTTTAGATTAAAAGGAACACATAATGTATTGGTTCAATTGGGTGACCGTGTTGATAGAGGTCCTGATAGTTACAGGGTTAATAATTTTTTCCTAAAACTAGAAAAGATGTATCCAAGCCAGATTATACTCTTAAACGGCAACCACGAGGGTATGATGAAAGAAGCAGCGAACCATCCAGAACATGATACCATATTTTATTATAATGGTGGAGATAAAACACTAGCTTCATATGCAAAACAAACAAAAGTATATGGTAAAAATCAATTGTACCAGAGCATAATGAAAGCTGGCCATTGGGATCTAATAAACGATGGAAAACTATATTATATGACCGATAAGTATTTTTTCTCTCATGCACCAATACCGAATATGTATTTTCGCAAAGGAATAGCTTTATTAGCTCCAGACGCTTTCTTAAATTGTCGAGACACATTAACATGGAGTTATGTTAGTCCTAATACGGAAACATGGGTTGATAAAGATCCGATGGAAGGTAGAATTTCTGTTAGTGGACATATTCACGGATTGTATCTTGGGGATGATGGAGATTATCATTCACCTGGAGTTAGGAAGTATGGAAATGCTATCCTACTTGATACCGGATGTGGATGTCATTACAATGGAAGATTGACAGCATTGATATTACCTGATATGATAACTATTGATGATACTGGAGTAGAAAGTAATGGGTTAAAATATAAATGAAAGTTAAATTAATTGCAATTACAAAACCAGTCGCTGAAGATATTAAACACTTTAGTGCTGAAGAATTTTCTGCATATGTAGCAAGAGTTAGTAGCCCTAATAATCAATTAAACTCAGAAACTGCACCAAAGTTGTTGGGTTATTGTATTAAACATGCTCATTGGTCGGTATTTGAACACGCAAGTTTTACTGTAGAAATTGAGACATCCCGAGCAATCGCTGCTCAAATATTAAGACATCGTTCGTTTTTTTTCCAGGAAAGATCTCAACGATATTCAAAGGTTAGCGAATTTGAGTTATATGAAGCTAGAAGTCAAGATTTAAATAATAGACAAAATAGCGTAGATGACATGAAAAGTGAAGATAAAACTTGGTTCGAAGTTGCTCAAAAGAAAATTTGGAATGATTCAAATAAGCTTTATAAAGAAGCATTAGATAGAAATATCGCCAAGGAACAAGCGCGTTTTCTTTTACCATTAAATACAAAAACTACCATATACATGACGGGGAACATCCGAAGTTGGATAACTTATATTTTACTAAGAGAAAAAAATGGAACCCAAAAGGAACATTCGGATATTGCAAATGAAATTAAGTTCATATTCATAGAACAATTTCCTAGTATATCGGAGGCACTGAAATGGACCTTATTGAACAAATCGGATGGGTAAGTGCTGTATTCTTTGCAATTTGTGCAATTCCCCAAGCAATCGTATCATATAAATCAGGTAATTCTAGGGGCATAGCCTCATTAATGCTTTGGTTCTGGCTAATCGGAGAGATACTAGCAATTATTTACGTTTTAGGTAAACATGGTCTTGACAAACCGCTACTTTTCAATTATACTATAAACATATTATTCATTGTTATAATATTAAAGTATAAATATTGGGAGAGAAAATGAAAAAAATTTGGAAAACTGTATTATTTCTAGAACTATACGAAGTGTCTAATTACGGAGAAGTTCGTAATCGTAAAACTAATTATGTACTAAAGGGGCAGCGAACAAAAACGAGTAGATATGTTTATCTTTCTGGATACGGGGCAATTGGTGTACATTACTTAATATCTTCACATTTCAACAAACATGAGATTCACCAGGATAGCGCAATCAATTTAATCGAAGATTCTAATAAACCAAAACATCTACTACCTTCAACGAGAAGAGAAAGAACATCACACCTAAGAAAAAAATCTTGGGAAAAGAAAAATAAAGGAAAAAAGTATGTAGGAGTTTATAAATATACACAAGGTAATCAAAGTTGGAGAGCTGCTCTTAAAGTCTCAAATAAATATATTACTGTAGGATATTATAAAACCAGAAAAGAAGCACACACAGCATATCAACAAAAACATATGAAAGTATATGGATATATCAATGACTAGAAAAGAAGCAAATGATTTAATATTACAAAATCTTAAAGAATATCTCGATAAAAATATTGATGCTAGATTTATTCAAGCATTGTTCGCGTTAAACATAATAAAAGCTCAAACATTATATGAATTATTTTATGAAGAGCCGAGTATTACGTTATTGGTAGTAGAAGAAAGGGTACGTGAAATAAATGAGGTTATCTAAATCAGCAGTAGAAATGTATCAACAGTGTCCAAGGAAGTATCAACTACACTATAAAGAAGGTTATCGAGGAAACATGATCGATAGTCCGTTATTCTTTGGATCGGCAATAGATGAAGCATTAAACGCACTACTTCTTACTAAAAAAAGAGAATTAACTGAAGATGAAGTTTCCATCATGGGAATGTCGGCACAACAGCTATTTGAAGAAAAGCTGACCAATGTTGAGGTAATGGGGAAAATGATAGATATTCGTTGCTCTAAATATGCTAGATATTCCAACGCAGACTTAGACATTTCTCTACTAGAAGAATCTGACATTAAAAAGATTATCGACACGCATACAGTTAGTGAAATTGAACTAACTATGGAAAACTGGGAAGAGTTCGTTACCGACAGCCAAGCCAAGAGAAAAGCTAAAGAAATGCTTGATATGCCGGAATATAGACTGTTTAACTATTTTTCTTGGATGAGTCTTTACAAAAAGGGACTAATGATGATTGGTGCTTATGAAAAAGATATCATGCCTGAAATTAAAGAAGTTCATTCAATTCAAGAGAAAGTAGATCTTCCAAATGAGCAAGGTGATTACATTATTGGATATATTGATTTTGAAGCAACTATGATGGACGGAGTTCGAAGAGTTCTAGATAACAAGACATCCAGTAAAAAGTATACCGAAAAGAATATCTCAGAAAGCATACAAGCTTCAGTTTATGCAGAATACAAGCAGAATTTCGAATGGGGATTTGTTGTATTAGAAAAGAATATCAGAAAACGTGAACCAAGGGCTAGAGCTTATTATGTATTAGGTAAAGTAACCCAGCAGCAAGTGGAAGATCATTTTATTGAGATTGATGGAGTATTGACAAATATTCGAGAAAACAATTTTGATAAGAATGAAGAGAGCTGCTTCTTGTATTATAAGCCATGCCAATTTTACGACATATGCCATAATAACGACTATACACATGTAACCAAAAAGGAAGTAAAGTAATGAACCAAGAGATAATTGTATTGGTTGGTTTGCCTGGTAGTGGGAAAACTAGCCTGACAAAAGAATATCCAGAACATATTAGAATCTCACAAGACGTACTAGGATCGCGTGTGAGATGTATCGACGCTTGTCGTGAGGCATTGTCTTCAGGCAAGTCAGTTATCATCGACAGGACCAATATAGACGTTAAACAGCGAAGTCACTGGATTAAGCTCGGTAAAGAGTATAATGTTTCTATCCTTAGAGCAATTTATTTGGAGGCCGACCCCGAAGAGTGTATTAAACGAATACATTTGAGGAAAGGTCATGAAACAATTAAAGAAGACCTAGATTTACAGACAAAAGCGAATATAGTCAATAGATTCAATTATAGTTTAAAGTTACCTACACTACATGAGGGTTTTACTGAAACTTTTTTAAAAAAAACTTGACATAAAGAAGTATATGGAGTATAATAGATAACATGACAAAGAATCTTAAAAAGGAACAAAAGAGAATTGAACCAACCGTAAGTGGTGAACCTAGTGATATTTATATTATAGAACCAGACACCGTTCTAATGGTCGAGGAAGTCACTGAATCTAAAGAAGTGGGGACAATCAATCTTGCTGTACCAAAAGTCAAAGTGCTAAAGCTCGATAAAGACCTACCTGTTGCAATTGGAACTTTTTGGAGCGAAAAGGAAAAGGGATTTAAAGTAGCAGTACTAAGATTCGACCCCGAAACTGGTGCTAGTGAAATTTTAAAAACTCTTGGTGACAATAAAACAAAACAACAGATTAAAAATGTATTCAAAATTGCCGCAGTAAAAGAAGGATTAGTATAATGAAAAATGTATTGAAAAAATTATTAAAAGTTAAATCGACAATGGGTGCAGTTTCGAAGAGTGCAGACAATCCATTTTTCAAAAGTAAATATGCTGACCTAAATTCACATTTGGATATAGTTGAACCTCTGCTTGCTGAAAATGGTTTAATTCTTTTACAACCTGTCGAAAGTGATGAGGCTGGTGATAAAGTAGTTACTAGAATTTTAGATGTAGAATCGGGAGAAGAAGTTAGGTCGGAAATGCATTTGATTCTCCCCAAAAGTAATATGCAAGATGCAGGTAGTGCAATTACTTACGCAAGACGTTATACATTGGGTTCACTTCTTGGAATGAAAGCTGAAGATGACGATGGTGAAAAATCTATGGGTAGAGCTTCTGCACCAAAAGCACCAGTATCAGCGAAAAGTTCCTTTAGAAAAAAACCAACATCAAGTTCCCCCACAACGACGCCAGCTAAAGTCGAAGTAAAAGTGGATACTTCTAGTGAAGAGAATTCCTGGGAATAGAAAATGGCTCGCCCTAAAACCGATACTGAAGATTATATCAACACCGGAATTGATGAAAAAAATAGAATCATCTATTTTGGCGTTAATTTATCGGATCTTTCTTCGGAAGAAGATGCAGGAGAATTTAGTAAAAAATCTTGTGAAAAAACCATACGAGCTATTTTAAAAATGCAATCAGAGCACCCTAAAACTCCAATAGAGATTCACATGAATTCTTGTGGCGGAGATACATTAGCTATGCTTCACTTGTATGATGTAATTCAAGCTAGTTCTTGTAAGTTCATCTTTTACGGAGGCGGAGAAATATGTAGTTCAGCGACTTGGGTATTAGCTGGGTGTGATGAAAGATATCTTTATCCAAATACTGAGATACTAATACATAACGCATCCAGTAGTTTTTCGGGTAAAACTGGTGAGATTAAGATTGAAGCAGAAAGATTGATTCAGATGCAGGAAGTTTTGGATGACTTATATACAAGAAACTCTCGTATGCCTAAAGCGTTCTGGAAATCGATTGGTGATAAGGAAGTATATTTAAGCGCAGAAGAAGCTGTACAATTAGGATTAGCGGATAAGATAGTTCATCCAAAGAAACGTGGAAACTACAGGAAGTCTAGAGAATTCCATTTATCACAAGAAGTTAATAAAACTGCAATGAAGAGATTAGTAAACAGGTTATATAAAAGAATAGGACTAGATCCAATAAAGGATTTAAAAATTGAATCAAGCAAGCCTGAACCTGTTGATGAAAATTTAAAAGTAGAACCTATGAAAGTTGAGGAAAATGATGGAAAAGAATGAAGAACCCGAAGTAGAAAACGCAATAAGTGGTGCACGAAGAGAATCGTCACCAGAAGAAGTGTCTTCACAGCTTCTAACTATTTACACGCCTATTTATAGGAATCTAGTGACACAACTAAGTCAAAAGGCTATGAGAAGGTTACTTTTAAAGTTGATTGAGTATCCGCTGAATGATAAACCGTATACATCAACTAGTGATATTGAAAAGAAAACATTCGCTATTGGTCAACAACTAATCGAAGCTAAGTTTATTCTTATTATGAATACATATAATGAGAATATTGAAGAAATGAAACAACTTGCTCAAAAAGCAAAAAACGATGAGGAGAATCAAAATGTCGGAAAATAAAAAACCCAAAAGAGAAGTAATTGCGCAAATCCTAAAAGCTAAAGAAGGTGGTAAAGACTACGTCAAAATTTCAAAAGATATAACACTAGAAAAGGATTCATTTCTTCGTCTTGAAAGTAAGAAGTATCAACTTGAAAGCCTAACTGCTGCATTTGAAGCTGAAAAAATCAATGAAGAATATTTTCTTGAGAAGAAAGCACAGCTTGATACTATGCCAGATTTTGTACTAACGCAACTAGTTCGATACAATAAATAATACATGGGGGTTACATTGGAAAAATTCGTTAGATTGACAAACACTATTTACGACAAGGGCATTTTGTTGCCCGAGTCGGAAGTGGTTGAAAAAATCGATGATATTGATGATTGGTATCAGTCTCAATACTTTTACAACAAAGAGCATTTTGATAATTTTCAAAAGACTGGAACAGTAAAAGGAATTACTGATGTTACCGCAGATAAAATTTGGTGGGATTTGGACTGTAAAGCAGATCCCGAGATTTCAAGACAAGACGCTAATACAGTAGTACAGCGACTGAAAAAAGACGGGGTTAATCCGTCTGATCTAGAGATCTACTTTAGTGGAAGTAAAGGATTTCATATCATCTTGAATGTTGATAGAGATCTAAAGCCTAGTGAAGTCCAAGCCATTGCTAATAAGTATGCCGGAGACTTGGCGATAACTTTCGACACTTCGGTATACAATCCATCAAGGGTTCTAAGGGTTCCATTTACGTTACATAAGAAAACTAATGTTTTTAAAATTCCCGTATCGGTAGATGACCTTAAAACTAAATCTATTGGGTATATCAAAAATAGCGCAAAAACTTTAGATAATTTGGATGAAATAGAAATTAAGAGTGTATCACTTCCTGATTCTTTTTACGCAGTTAAAACTAAACCTATCTCAAACAAACCTGAGAGAGATTTAGGTATTTACGAAACACCAAACGACGCACTAAAGCACCGACCTAAAAGTTGGAAAGATCATAAATGGTTGTTGTCTAATGGTTTCTTTGAAGATGGCGAAAGAAATAGTGCCATGATGGTTGTTGCCTCGACGTATAAAGCGTTGGGATATGACGAACATGATGCATATGTACTTTGTAAGTCTTCTTTACAGAAAAGAGAAATGCGTACAGGAAAAAGCTTCAACAAAGAAGAACTAGTTTCTACGGTAATTAAAACGGTATTCCACGAAAGCTGGAACGGTGGACAATACTCTATTGAGAATAACCTTTGGCTTAAAAAATATTCAGAGAGAATGGGATTGGATGTTGATAATGAAAAAAGCAACGGAGTAGTACAAATCCAAGATATCGCTAAATCGTTTAAAAACTTTGTAGTAAATATCGAAGAGAATACTGTTAAAACTGGAATCAAATGGCTTGACGAAAAAATGCCAATTGTTACGGGACAAAACGTCGGAATTGTTGGGGCCGCTGGCTCGGGAAAGACTGCTATAGCATTGGAATTACTAAAGAATACTTCACAGGCTGGAGTAGTATCGGTATTTGCATCACTTGATATGCATAGAAATAGACTATTTGAGAAGTTGCTTTATAAAGCTTCGAACCAGTCAAGGGAAAAGATCTACGAAGATTTCCAAAATGACAACGAAGCTAGTTATATTGAAAAAATTCAAAAAGACTATGGTAACGTATGGTTCTACGATAGGAGTAGTCCTACCGTTGCTGATATTCGTGAGTATATTTTGGATGTACAAGAGAAGACTGGTAAACGCGTTAAAATGGTCATGGTTGATTACTTTGAGAGAGTCAACTCAGATAGGTCAGAAGATACTGCGGCCAGTAAGGACGTTTCTGGTAAGCTACAGGATCTTGTTAATGATTTGGACATAGCACTAGTTACTCTAGTACAACCAAATAAATTTTCAATTGGCGGCGGACCGGATACTCCTATTAAAAGCTATACTGCAATTAAAGGAAGTTCGTTTCTATATCAATCCTTCAGATCTATTATTTCAATTTGGCGACCCTTTTACACACCTGAATGGCAGGACAAAGATAACTATATGCAAATGGCTATCTTAAAAAATGACCTGGGTGAGATTGGTTTAGAAACTTTTGGTTGGACCGGAAAAACTGGCGACATTTTTGAATTAAATCAAACACAAAAGGAACTATTTGAAAAGTTATATGGAGATAAACAGAATGTCGAAAAAGAAGATAAAGGAAAAAGCAATGGATGGGACTAAGTTCTTTAATGTATTCTCCGGACAGTGGATGGACTTTGTTACGGAATTGGTTACAATGACACAACTTCATCATCCCGACGATCCGGAACAAATAATGGACGTTCAAATGCCTATAACCATTTCAGGTTATTTGCTTGGTGAAGATGAGGAAAGATTCTACTTAGGTAATACCGTAGATGAGATAACTCATTCTATTCGTAAAGAAGCATCGGTTTATGAGTCGATAGGTACGCCCGACTTGGAGAGAAAACTACACACACAAATGAATACAAACTCAGATCTTAATTGACAAACCAGTGAATATGTAGTATAATAGTTAAATGTTATACGAAATAATTGACGCAATTGAAAACGATTTACCGTCTTTGGATTTTCTCCTCAGACGGTATTATAGTATTGGTAAGTCTGTGTATATAAAAGAATTAATTGAAATGAGAAAAGAGCATAGGACACAAAATGCAATTTAAAGTAGAAATTGATAAAACAACTGAAAGTATTTTAATTTCTGGTGATAAAGGAATTACCGTTATACATATCAACGAGTTAGATCAAGTTGGCTCTATACTTAGGAAAATGTTTAATACTAGTTCTGTATCTGAATTAATTAAAAAAAATAAACTAGATTTTGGGGAAGAGAACCATTAATGAAACACGATTCTTTGATTTTTGGAAAGAACCAAACCGAAAATATTGTAAGTATTGAAGTACATGAAGAAAATGCTGAGATATTTATTGAAGAGAATGGAATAGTTCGTTCTGAATTTGTTTCAAATAAATTCTGGTTGCTTTCTAATAAAAATTGCACAGGAGAGTTTGCAAGACTTTCAGGTAATCAGCATTTTAAATATGGATTACAATTTTCTGATAGACAGGAATTTGTTAAAGCTAGAAGTTACTTAAAGCATAAAGCTGATCTATATTCTATTTGGGGTAAAGAAGAAGCGTTGATGGTTAAGGATGGATATACTTATTTTAAAGGTATGACAATTGATCAGGTTTCTATATTATCATTCGACATTGAAACAACGGGGATTGTACATAACGAGAAGTCTAAAGTTTTAATTATCTCAAATACATTTAGGGATGGCTTAGGTAATCTAGAAAGAAAGATGTTCTGCTATGATGATTACAAAACAGATTTAGATATGTTCAAAGCATGGGAAGCCTGGGTCAATAAAAAGAATCCTAGCATTCTATGTGGCCATAATCTCTGCGGATACGATCTAAAATACTTAGAATACTGTATTTCTAATTTAGGTGGATCATTGAACATAGGAAGAGATGGTTCTAGCTTGGAATTTTCTGATTTTGAATCACAGTTTAGGAAAGATGGTTCACAGAGTTATTCATACAACAAACCAAAGGTATATGGTAGAGAAATTATTGATACTATGTTTCTTGCCGTTAAATACGATGTAGGTAGGAAATATGAAAGTTACGGATTAAAACCCATTATTGATCATGAAAAATTACAAGTAGCCGGTAGGCAATTTTACGATGCTGCGACAATTAAAGATAACTACAAAAATCCAATTGAATGGAAAAAGATTAAACAGTATGCCGAACACGATGCCGACGATAGCTTAGCGTTATATGATTTGATGGCCCCATCGTTTTTCTACATGACTAAAAGTATACCAAAACCCTTTCAGTTGGTTAACGAATCTGCAACTGGTTCTCAAATTAATTCGATGCTCGTTAGATCTTATCTTCAAAATAAGAAGTCTATTCCAAAAGCTTCTGAAGTTGAACACTTTACTGGAGGTATTTCGATGGGTAATCCTGGTATATATAAAAATGTATATAAGATCGACGTTGCTTCACTGTATCCGTCGATCATGTTAGAATTCGAGGTTAAATTGGGCGATAAAGATCCTGATGACAATTTTGGAACTATGGCAGAATACTTTACAAAACAAAGATTACACAACAAAGCAATGTACGGAAAAACTAAAGAAAAAACATTCGACGATTTACAAGCTTCTCAGAAAATCTTTATCAACAGTCTTTTTGGGTTTTGTGGAACTAGAGGACTTAACTTTAATAACGTAGAGTCTGCTGCACTAATTACGAGAAAGGGTCGAGAGATTCTTACTGGAGCCATTGAATGGTCAAAAGCTAATGGATATCAAATTGTAAATGCTGACACCGACTCAGTTTCTATATCGAATAATGGATTTTTATCCATCGATAAACGTAAAGAAATACTTTCTGAAATAAACAAATTAAGTGGAAAACTGATTGCATGGGAAGACGACGGATACTATCCTTCTTTTATTGTATTGAAAGCTAAGAACTATATACTGTGTGATGAAGATGGTAAAATTAAAACCAAAGGTTCAGCACTTAAAGACTCTAAAAAAGAGATGGCACTTAAAGATTTTATGAATGAGATAATTTTAACCATCATCGATAATAAGTTTGACTATGAAAAGATTTACGCCAAATACGTTAAAGATGCTTTAGATATGAAAGATATTAAGCGATGGTGCTCTAAAAAGACTATCACGAGTAAAGTATTGAAACCGGAAAGAACTAACGAACAGAAGGTACTGGATGCGTTAGAGGGTAAAAACTTCCAAGAAGGTGACAAGATTTGGGTATTCTTTAAACAAGATGAATCTTTATGTTTATATGAAGATTTCGATGGAGATTACCACAAAGAAAAACTACTAGAGAAGATATTCAAAACTGCTCGGGTATTTGGAGAAATACTACCAGTTAATGAACTATTCCCTAACTTGAAGTTAAAGAAAAATAGAGATTTATTGGAGAACTATTTATGAAAACTACGATAGTTAAACCCGTTTGGTTAAATGGTGAAGGTATTAAAGGTGTTGTTGATTTTATCGAAAAACAACAAGATAGTTTGGATATTTGGTTAGTGGATAATGGAAGCCATACTACAAATATTGCATTAATTATTAATAAGTTTATTGGTAAAGATAACTTATTCATACAACATTATGAAGATAATATCAATGAATTAGACCACTTAGCTAGAACAAAGGAATTCGCAAATAATTCACTACTTGGTAGATATGACGTGATATCTATTGACATTACTTAGTAACTGTGTTATAATACTATTATATGGGCATAATTGAACTTTATTTCGCAATAAATATATTTTTGTATTTTGGGATACTATTGATTCTTCCTTCAGAAAATAACATGAGTGGAGATCTTAAAGAAAACTTTGAATCATTTAAAACCGTAGAAGGATTTATATTATCTATGCTATTCTGTAGTATCATTCTAGTATATGCAATGCTAAATAGGGGGAAGAATCATGACTGAAGAATCTGGATCAACATTTAAAGTACCTGTTACAAAAATTTTAAAGATCAAAGCTCACGAAAATGCTGATAAGCTTGAAATAGCTACGGTTTTTGGGTTTGATGTAATTGTCAGTAAAGGAACGTATAAAGAAGGTGATAAGGTTCTATACATCCCAGTCGATAGCATACTTCCTCATCCGGTAGAAGTTAAACTACTTGGAAATTCGAAAATTAAACTAAACAAAGGAAGGGTTCGTGCGTGTAAGATTAGAGGGGTAGTATCTAATGGTATGCTTTCTAATCCCGAATTGCTGGGACTAACTAATGTAAAAGTTGAAGAAGATTGTGCTGAGAAGCTTGGTATTAAAAAGTATGACCCAAATCCTCAAAGACCGAACAGAAATAAGCCTGGTGGTAGAGTATTCAAATCAAAAGACCACCCACTATTCCATTCATACAATGGTATTAATAACATCAAATGGTATCCTGAATTGTTTAAAGTTGACGAGATTGTTGTGGTTGAAGAAAAGACGCATGGAACAAATTCAAGATATTCAATTTTACCTTACACAACAGAAACGCTATGGAGAAAGTTTAAAAAACTTATTGGATTGACTCCTGAGTTTGAAAAAAATTACGGAAGTAATAATGTACAGATTTCTAGGAAGTTTTCATATACAGGATTCTACGGAACAGACGTTTACGGGGAAGTTGGTAATCGTCTAAAGATTTTCGACAAGATTAAACCTAATGAAATCGTGTATGGTGAGATTATTGGTCCAGGAATACAAAAGAACTATCACTATGGTCATACAGAACATCATTTTGTTTTATTCGACGTTAAAGTTTATGACGAAAAAACTAAGACAATGACGTGGTTAAATGCAGAGGAAGTTACCGTGTATGCAAAAGAACGAGGATTCACAAGAACTCCGATATTATACATAGGACCATTTGATATTGAGTTAATTGAGAAACTGTCATCGGGACCAAGTACATACGATCCAACCGAAAAAGTTAAAGAAGGTATTGTAATTAAATCCCTTTATGAATATAACTATGAACATATGAAATCTGGCAGAAAATCAGTAAAGTGGATTAATAACGATTACCTTTTAGACCATTCAAATAGCGACGAGCATTAGGAGAATAAATGGATAAATTAGATAAAAGACATTTTAAAGTAAAAAAAGTTATAAATATTAGCGATCTTAAAGAAGGTGATATCGTTGGGACTTCTGATTATGTTGTAAATAATAACGAAAAGTTTATTCAGTTTGAGTACATTAGGTCCAAGCGGTCTGCTACTAAAGTAGAAATAACTCCAGGAATACATAAAGCGATTTCTACTATGGCAGGTTTACAACTTGTTGATGCTGGATTTAAAAATGATAAACTTTTAGAGTCTTTCGATAATACTAAAGAAATTATTGAAAAGGTTGATTGTTTTCTTAGAAATATGGACATATATAAAGAATTAGGTAGAGATGACGTTAAACGGTGTATGTTGTTATATGGGCCTCCAGGCACCGGAAAGACCGCGAGCGTGTCAGTTCTTGCAAAAAAGTATGTAGCCGATGGAGAAACCGCTGTGTTAATCTGGAAAACGGACGTAATTGATGCAGATTCAATGAAAGATTTTATTTCAAACTTTGAATATAAAGGCGTTAAGAAGTTGTTTTTTATTGCAGAAGACATTGGTGGGGTAGAAGTTGAAGATGCTCGGATTGCTTCAAAGAGTTCACTATTGAGCTTATTGGATAATCAAGAAAAAACCTTCACTATTCCAACATTGATTATAGCAACAACAAATTTCCCAGGAATGTTTTTAGCTAATATAGCAAATAGACCACAACGATTTGATGATAAAATTAAAATGGATTACCCTTCTTCCGAAGCAAGAAAAGAATTATTTAAGTTTATTGGAAAAGATCGAGTCACCAATGAAGACATTGAATATGTTGCTGAATCTAAATTTAAACAATTTACTCCAGCTCATTTACAAGAAATTGTGATTAGGTCTGCCATCTACGAACAAGCTATTAAAAAAACTATGGACGATATGGTTGAGGAAATTGAACAATATAATAAAGGATATACTGATAGAAATTCAGTAGGAATTAAGTAGCCAATGAAGATTTATGATGACTTTGGGACCAACATGGATATCGAATTTTACACAGATAGTTTTTTAGACAATGGTGAATACTTACTTTTTTCAGAAAGGTATATGCTTAAATCATTCTCCGACCAAATCAATAATGATAGTTTATCTGATTTAATTTTATGTTGTTGGGCAAATAGTGAAGATGGTATTATTTGGCAATTAAATGATTTAGGATATGAAAAATAATTTAGAAGATTTTAAACAATTTAAAATTGCCAAAAACTCAATAGAGGATTTTAAAGAAATTAAGATAATACTGGAAGTTGCGTTGGCTGGATTAGAGAAACATAAGAAGTATAAACCAGTTCGATGGGCTATATCGGAATTAAAAGAAAAGTTGGACGTTGTTCGAAACTATGTCAATAAATTTGACAGTATTTTAGGAGATAAGAAAAATGGCTAAAAAAGACTTGAAAGAAAAATTAATAAGTAGTTATTTAAAATTTATTAAAAAAGAGAATAGGATTCCCTCATTTAGTGATTTAAATTCTATTGAAATTACTAGGGCATCAGTCCGTCATCACTTTGGCGATTCAACGACCCTTCATAAGTACATGAGGGATGCTCACCCAGAAGATCTATCTTCAGTATTAGATGAAAATTCTTTTACTACGGAACGATTTAAAGAAATTAAGAAAGAAGCCAAGAATTATGATAAGTTTGTTATCACTACTGCTGTTTGTGAACGAGCTGTTGATGTCAAATTTCTCGAAGCACTAAAGAGCTATTGTAAAAAGAATAAAGCAATGCTAATGATTCTACCTTGCCAAGACGTTGCTTCTCGTAGAAGAGAGTTTAACTGGAATTTAGACCCTTTACTGAAAGATGAGTATGTCGTATTTAATGATGTGAAATTAAACGATAAGTTGTTTGTTAGTACGATCAAGGTGAGCGCCAAGCAAATTGATCCAATTAGGGGATTGACTAGAATCACACAAAAGAATGGTTCATTAATCCTTGCTGCACCAAAACAACTACTTACATATGTAGCAAACTCTAATGAGAAGAAAATCCCTAGAGCTTTAATGACCACTGGAGCGGTTACAATTGGTGACTATTCTACGGACAAGTATATGAGTGCTAGAACGTCTTACATTGCTGAAGATGATCATATGATTGGTGCGGTAGTAGTTGAGATAGAAAACAGAAGAACATTTCATTTCAGGCATCTGGAGGCATCTAAAGACAGAAGTTTCGTTGATGGTGGAGTTAGGTATCATCCTGATGGATCTACTGAAAAAGTTGAAGTAGTTCTTGTTCCTGGTGATATTCACGACGGAGCAACTGATCCTGTAGTTAAAGAAGTTACTAAAGAGATATGTAAGACACTCAAAGTGACAGATTTGATTGCTCATGATTTTCATGATGGTAGAGCAGTTAATCATCATGATGAAGGTAATCCCCTTAAAAAAGCAAAGAAACATATTAATACCACTACTAGCCTAAAAGCAGAAATCCAAATGAACTGTAAAACATTGAATGAAATGCTTACTTGGGTTAGTGGAAATATCGTGCTAGTTAAATCAAACCATGATGAAGTATTGGAAAGATATTTAAATGAGGCACGTTACGCTAATGACCATGAAAACCATTACTATTCACTAGATCTTGCTAAAAAATATCTAGAGGGACAAGATCCACTAAAATACGCTATCGAGGAAGTCGAAGGGGTTAATGATAAAAGTCGTTTGCGCTGGTTGAAACGGGACGAAGAATATAAAATTGGTGATTTGGAATTAGGTGCCCATGGTGATAAAGGACCTAACGGTTCCAGAGCTTCACTAACGTCTATGGAATCGTCGTTCGGTTCAGCAATTGTAGCACATTCACATACGGCAGCGATTCTTCGTAGAATCAAACGAGTAGGAACCTCGACGCTATTAGATCAAGGATATAATGTTGGACCTAGCTCTTGGACTCATACACACGCATTAGTCTATCCAGATGGAACATCTCAATTAATTAATATTATTGGGAAAAAATGGAGACTATAGATGAAGAAGTCAGTTACTGTTTTATGTGACTTTATTAATGGTGATATGGAAGAGTTTATCTTTGAACCCATTACCATTGATGAAGACACATATGATGACCCAGACATGCCGATTGAAGAAGCCTTTTATAATCAAGCATTTATCATCTTTACTAGTGACAAAAGAAAATATATAGCAAAAAATGGTATAGTGTATAAAACAGATAAGATAGTTAAGTTTAAAATAAAACTGGAGGACAATAATGAAACAAAGTAAAACAAAAGATTGGTCAAAAGAAGTAACGGGTAAAAAGCAAGCAGCTAGGAACTTAAAGAATGGTGTAGATAATACGGCATTACATAACGAACTGCTTGTCAAAAGAAATAATCGAGAAGAAACTCGTGGAAATAAGAATGTTGTTGTAATAAAAGAACATAGCCCTTATGTTAATCCTAAGAAATTAGCAAAACGAATTGACAATATGCCAAAAATGTGATATAATAAGAGTATGAAAATTATTCTTTTATCAGGTTATAGGGGTTCAGGAAAAGACACGGCAGCTAATCATCTAGTTCAAACCCGCAATTATGAACGCAGAGCATTTGCTGATTCACTAAAAGACGATGTCGCTAAATTCTTAGGAATTAATCGTATGGATATGGATGATCCTGATCGAAAAGAAAAACCGATCTTACATAGACCAGTATTAGCAACCGATACTTTCTCTAGAATGATAACTGAATATCTTTCTAGGGAATTCCGAACAAAAGACGGAGTCCGACCAAATTCATCACATTGGTTGGGAGATAAGTTAATTGCTCCCATGTGTGATGGCCTCTCAATTGAAGGAAAACAACTATTTTGGACACCTAGAGCTGCGTGCATCTTTATCGGTTCATCAGGTAGGGCATATAATCCTAATCATTGGGTAGATCGTGCATTACAAAACATAGATAAAAATGATAAGATTGTTGTATCTGATTTTCGTTATGTATCAGAATATTATAGCGTATCCGATATGTATGGTAAAGAAAATGTTGAAACAATTAGAATCGAACGATTTAATGATATTGATTCATCTGACGATAGTGAACGCAATTTGGATAATTTCGACTTTGATGTTAGAGTTAGTAATAAAGGAACAATTGACGACTTTATGAATATATTAGAGGTGTTAGTATAATGACAAAAGAAGAAATGAGATTTAGGGCAGCATTGGCAATTATTACACATAACTATGCTAGGTTTGAGAATCAAGAATATGCGGTTATGAAATCAGTAGAACTTGCAGATAAACTATTGGAAGAATTAAAAGATTCTGAATCAGAAAAGAACACAACATTAATAAAGGGGGTCAAATGAAAAAAATAGAGGCAGGAAAAATTTATAGAACTCAGAATGGTGGCACAGTAAAAATATATGCCGTTGGTATGGGCAGGGTGTATCCAATACACGGCGCTATCTTAGAGAAAGATGACTCTTGGATACCTAGTGCATGGAGGGAAGACGGGTCTTCGGGAATATATAGTAACAACGCTTTTGACATAGTAATACCACCTTTGAAATATGAGGGAGTGACTACAATCGATAGCTACTTTGAAGGTGGCAACCCTAAGATTTATGTCCCGATTGAATTTGCAGGGCTACAAGTTGAATATACTTTAGTTGTAGTAGAGGAACCTAAAAAATGAATAATGCGTATGTAAGAGCAATGAATGGTCTTTCGAAAGAAATACACCAAGATAATGTAGATGCTGGATGGTGGACAGATTTAGATACTGGTGAAAAAAAGAAACGTAATATGGGAGAACTTCTATGTTTAGTTCATAGTGAAGTAAGTGAAGCTCTTGAGGGTTACAGAAAAGATCTTATGGATGATAAACTTACCCATCGAAAGATGTTTGAAGTCGAACTAGCTGATGTACTAATTAGGTTATTTGATATTGCTGGTTCTGAGGGAATAAACTTGGGCACAGTTATGCAAGAAAAAATTGAATTCAATAAGATCCGACTAGATCACAAGATAGAGAATAGGAAAAAAGACAACGGCAAGAAGTTTTAATCTATGGCAAAAAAACATAAAGACCCCGATGTTGAGCGACTTGAAAAAGAAAACCGAGAACTTAAGAAAACCATTAGACAGTTAATGGGTCAATTAAAAAAAGTAAATAAAGGTTATAGAAAAGTTCGAGATGAAGATGCTGATTATGAAATAGAGAACGATTACGTTGAAGAAAATAAAGAAGAAAAAGAAACTTGTCCTAAATGTTATGAACAAACAATAGACGAAAGAAGTTTTACTCTAGCGAATGGAATAGTAAAAACTATAAAAATATGCAAGGAATGTGGTCACAGAACTAATGCCGAAACGAAAAAACCATAAACAATTTCTCCAGCCTATCTTGAGAAAAGCTTCGTTAAGATGGTGGGCGAGACAAGAAGTAATTAAGCGTACTAATGTCTCTAGGGGTGTTTATCGTTGTGAGATGTGTGAAGATGAATTTCCTCGTAAAGAAATACATGTGGACCATATAGATCCAATTATACCAGTAGATGGATCATTTACCGATTGGAATACATACATCGATAGATTGTTCTGTTTACCAGAAGAATTGCAGGGATTATGTATTGGATGCCACGCTAGTAAAACGCAAATCGAGAATGAAATACGTAAGAAATACAAGACTTTAAAGAAAAAACTTGACAGTAAGAAGAAATGATGTTATAATGGGGGTATATATGAAAGCGATTGATGCAAGAAAAACTACAGACTATGCAAATAAAGAAACTTATGAATTAGTAGACATTTATAAACTAATAGATGAAGCGATTCTTAAAATATCATTATTAGGTGGTAGCCAATTTACCGTATGTTCCGGTAAATTAGCATCATTATCTGATAATTTAGACGAGCGTGTAATGAATAATACTATATTAAAAAATCGCATAAACATTATGAATAGATATGTAGATAGTGGATTTGATATTAGACGTAGTAAAATGTCAATTTCTTGGTAAACGACAATGAAATACCTAATTGATCCTAATACAAAAAAACCATCAGTAACATTAACCGCTTTCTTAGCAGGATTTGGTGTTGCGTGTGTTAAATTGTTATTTGCTGGAGTTCAAATTACTCAGACATATAAACTTCCTGAGTTTAGTGGAGTCGAGTTTGCTAGCGTGGTTGGCGCTCTCGGATTAATTTATGGAATGAGAAGAACACCTAATAATGAAAAAAAGGATGAACAATGAAAAAACTTTGGGCATATATTACGGGAGCGTTTGTGTTCCTACTTGGGGGATTCCTTTATCAGAAAGCTAAACGTGAAAGTGCTGAAGCATTAAATGATAACAACGAAGACAATAAAAAGGTAGCAGAACTGGCTAACGAAGCTCATAAAAACGACAGACTTCTGGAGATTGAAGAAGTTGCTAGAAAAAAGACACAAGAAAAACTAAAAAAGGATTCCAATGAAACACTCGATAATGACAATCTTGTTGATTTTTTTAAGTCTAGGAAGTAATGTATTTGCTTTAGATAGCAAGTCTGTTACGAAAGGGGAAGTAGTTCCCTTTGATGGGGTTATATTTAACAATACTAACGCAAATGTATTGCGTGTTAGATTACTAGAAAGAGATACTTATTTACAATTAAATTCTTCATACGAGGAAAGCTTCAAACTTACGGCAGAGAACTTCAAGCTCAAGGATGAGCAAATCAAGCTTTTGGGAGATAATAACCTAAGACTGACAAAAGAACTTCGAAGTGAACGCGAGATTGGGACATGGGAAAGATTAGGATGGTTTACTTTAGGTGTCATAGCAACAAGTAGTGCAGTTTATGGTGTTAAAAAAATTACTAACTGATGTAGATTTACTAGATTTACTAGACGATGCAGAGGACACACAGGAAGCTTCAAGCGACCCTGTGCTGTCTTTTCTTGCGTTCTATGGTATCGAAGGTGGTGAAGAGAGTGTAACACCTGCTGCACTTAGAAAACTATATGAGTACAAGTATGGTAAAGTAAAGAATCCAAAAGAACTAACTAAAAAATTCGGAATACTTCTACCTAGAACTAAACAATGTTTTTTATTAAACAAGAGCATAAATCAACTGTTTGAAGTTAAAACTGAAAAAAAGGAATTTAACTTCCACATTGAAAACATTAGATCGTTTTATGGAGAGTATGAGATAGAACAAGGAAATGAATTAATACTAACCGCCGAAGAGTTATTACAACTACTTAGCGTTTGGTGTAAAAAGAAACGAAAGAAATACAGCAAAAGATATGCTGAATATTTTGATAAGTTTTTTAACAAAAAAGATACAAAAAACGGAATTTTGTACACAATGAAGTCGGAAAAATTAAAGGAACTCAAGGATGAGCAAGAAGAAAAAAACCAGAAGGGGTAGATCCAATTACCCAAATTTAAAACCCGAATTAAATCTTAAGACAAGATATGAAGAAATCGATTACGATTATTTGGATAAGCTGTCTCCGGAAGAATTAGAGTGGCTTAATAAGTTTTCAGGAGAATACATTAACGCTGGATTATCTAAGCTTGGTGACAATGAAGACGATATGCACGCCACTACAGAAGATCGAAAGCTTTGTACCGATAAGAATAACGCAAGGAATCGTTGCATTTTAACAAGAGAAAAGGCAATGGGTACTATTAGTTTTATAGAGGATTTAAAATATTCACTATATAAAGGAGATACAGAAGACATTATTCTGGCTAAAATCGCTTTAAATAAGAAGTTTGGTAATTCCGACGAATATTCCGACTATGATGGAGATGACACCGAGTAATTGGAAACTTGTCTTTAGATAATCAACCATTTTTTTAGCGGGAGCAATCTGCTCTCTCAACACATGCATGGATTCATCTAACAAGTCAGAACGTCTAATATGTATTTCTACATCTTTAGTATTTCTTGCTAAAATAACTTTAATCTCGCCAATTTCAGACTCAACCTTGTCTAGTTTTTTTACTACCATTTCAAAAAATACATCATCATCTATTAACATAATTACCTCATTTATTCGTTTCCGTCTTCTGGAGTATCTAATCCAAAATCGAAGTCTTCTAACGCCTTTCTCGCGTCGGGGTTTTGCATAATTGTAAACAAGGCGGCCTTTTTACCAATACTTCCTTTATTTTCTATAGCATTTTTTAGTACATTTCCTAATGGACGAAGCTTATCGTTTTCCATAAATTTAGCTGAAATTTCAGAAAGCCTTTCGTCACCAGCTTTATAAATACTTCTACCCAAATCGGTTATTGGTTTAACTGTTTTACGAACAGAACCAGAAACTTTACCTGCAGTATTCGCTCCTTTATAAATTAAACCTTTACCGATACTTGTTGCTGAATCTATCAAGTTATTGGTTAATCCCCTACCTGGTGTTGCAGAAAGAAGTAGATCGTTAATTGCCCTAACGTCGGACGCGCTATTTAATTTAGCAATAAAATCATTAACACTATCATATCCCATTGTTTTAATAATGGATGGATCTATATCAACCAATTCATTAAGTTTACGTTGCATTAGAGATATAGTAGCTTCTTGTTCCTGCCTTTGTGCCCCAGGGAGATTTAATTTGTCAAGTAAACCCTTTAATTCATTTTGGAATTTACTCTTATTATCAGAAAGACTACCATACATTTTAGTAGAAAGCTCGTCACCTCTATTGATAATAGACTCAGGAACTGCTTCTCTGAATTTAGCAAACTTAGAATTAGCACTTGCGTATCCCTCAACTTGTTCTTTTAAAGCAGTTTTTATACCAGCATCAAATCGATTAATTACGTTTTTCAACGTACTATTATCAGTTTTTAGACCTTGAACTCGTTCCATTAGTTCATAAGCGCCTTTAGGGCTTAAATATTGTGATTGTAAATCAAACAACTGTTTAACAATTTTCAGAGTTTCAGATTGTCCCAATAAATCAGGATCTTCTTTAAATGCTTTAGATAACGCAGCAGCGGCCTCATCAATTGTTCCTGCTGCATCAATAACTACTCCCTTATTTGTAGCAGATTCAATAGTTCCGACTAATTCTTTTCCTAATATAGAATCGGTATTAAAAATTCCGTTAGTTATATTACTAATTTCCGAAGTTTCCCTTTGTGTCATATCTTGAACTGTTTTTTTGCCTGAACCAATGTTAATGCCTTCTTCGCCAAGACTAAAAGCTTTTGTAGTTTGTCTACCTAATTGCGTATCAGCAATTCCATCACTAATTGATTCTACTCCACCCGTTGCTTTACCAAGAGTCTTACCTACAGCACCAATTGCTCCAGCAACAGCCAATCCAGTTTTAGCACCTTCATATGTATCATTAATAACTTCAGGAATTGTTTCACCTTCTGATCTACCGGCAGATTGTATTCCACCCTCGATACTAAATTCTAAACCTTTTTTAACTAGTTGTTTTCTGGCGGCATTTTTTGCAATACCTTTAGCTGCTTCGGTTCCGAAACCTTTAGCAATCGCAGCTTTCATAGCCCGTTTACCTATTTCTTTTGAACCAACTTGAACGCCTTTACCTAAGATACCTGCCCCGCCCGTTAGAACCATAGGTGCTAAACTTCCTACAACATCACCAATAGTACTAGCAGTTGGACTTCTTTCTTCAGCAGCTTTAACTTGATCTCTTTGTATATTTCTGTATTTTTCGTAAAGATCTTTAAAGTTTGTATCAGAACCTTTAAGTTTTTCAAAACTAGCTTGGACTCCGCCTACTAATTCGTCACCAGAGCCCCAAGATAAACCTTGTCCTGCTCCAGTCATAAGATCTTCAGCAGTTTCTTTAGATTCTTCAGAAATTTCAGGAACACCAGAGCCATCTTTAAATCCACCTTGACGTTTAATAGGTACATTTACTTGCTTGGGCGTTTCTTCAAATCCTTCATCTAAAGAAACTTCTTCGAATCCTGAATCTAATGATACTTCTTCGAACCCCTCATCTAAAGGAACTTCTTCGAATCCGTCATCTAGTTTATCTTTTGCCATCTACAATTTCCTTTGACCCATCAGAATATATGAGTTGGGTTTGATTAGTTTTTGTATTGTATCCTTTTTTAGTTACTTTTTTACCAGCAACATCAACTGGATTTGTTGAATCAGCGTCTTCTTCTCTAGTAAATGTACCAAATCGGTCAAATGTATCTCTAGCGGATATTGTTTTTTCTTTAAGTGATTTGGTATTTTCTAAGGTTTCTTGTAAAATAGCAAGGTTTACACTTTCATACTTACCTAAAGAAGGTTGTGCTGATTGAAAGAACCTTCGTTCAGAATCAGAGTCAATCGCTTTACTCATTCCTGCGAACATTTGAACCATCACATCCAAAGATAATGTATTCAATGCTTTCTGAATTCTCTGACCTTGTGGAGTAAGAGGTGAAATAAACTGATCTATAGGACCAGTTCCTGATCCAGTAGAACTTTTAATAACTTCCATAGCTGCTTGGATATTCGCTATTTGTTTATCTAATGCAGGAATCGCATTATCTATTGTTCTTCTAGCTTCTCTATTTTCGGTTTTAACTTTTTTATCTTCTTTAATATCTTCTTTACCCTGAAACACTTCAATTGGATTCATTTTATCAGAGACTTTATCTTTAGATGCCTGAAGACTTAAACGCTTTAATGCTAGATCATTATTTTTCTTATAGATTGCTGGAAAGAATTCTTTACCCATTTCAGCACTAAAGTTATCAGGAAGTTCTACTCCCTGCATTTTAGCAAATTTTCTGAACATATTAGATACGTTACTATTTGGATCTCTAGACTCTTCTGATATTTTTAAAGTAATACGTTCTTTTGCATCACTCAATACATTATCGGCATCTTTTCTATTAGCAGCAACAATACCATCAATGCTTTCGTTTTTATCTGCACCAGAAATAGCTCGACCCATATTGATACCCGATTGCGCTAAATCTGCACCAGCTCTTTGTCTATTAGCTTCTTTTTGTGCCGCTTCTAGTTCAGGAAGTCTAGATTGAAAAGCGTTTTGTATGCTACTAAAATCCATTTCAGGTTCTTGTGGTTCGGGAGCGGCTTGGATAGGAGCTTGTTCTACTGGAGCTTGTTGAATTGGTGCTTGTTCTACTGGAGCTTGTTGAATAGGTTCTTCTACAACAGGAGGCATAGGAGCTTCCATCTGCTCGGGAGGCATAGCCGCAGCTTCTTCCATAACAGGCTCGTCATCAATCATATTATATCCAAGAATACCTGCACCAGCAGCTAATCCACCTAACACAAGTTTTCCCTTAGTTCCAAATTTATTCAAAAAATTAGACAATCCTGATTTAGAAATTCGTTTCGCACCATCATCAACAGAGCTTGCTAATGTATTAGGTAAAGATTCCGGCATATACTTTGCTGCTTCATCCATTTTACTAAAATTAATTTTCGGAGCAGAATCACCCATTTTAATTGCTTCAGATGCGTCGAATTTTGGTAGATCATCAACAGCTTGTCCAACAAATGAATTTTGTGAAGTAGGTGCATCTAATAACAAAGGGTTTCCTGTGCTCTTAGCTGAGTCAAATATTTTTTTACCATATTCATCAACTTGTCCATCTAACATATTAAAATATTTAGTATTAGTAGGAATAGATGCGTCAGGGGTAGGCTTAAGCCAGTTCGCACGTTTTTCAGATAAAACTTCATCGAGAAGTGTGGGATCTTCAACTAGAAATGCGGCAGCAGAAAGATCTGCCCTTCTAGGAGTTCCTGCAATTCCTGTTCTTTTTGCAATTGCGTCTTTTAGTGATTTATATTTTTTATCCACAATTAACTAATCCTTCGCTTTGTGAGTTTCTCTGAAGACTCAGTTACTTCTAATGGATTTTCGTCATCGTCGTTTCCATCAAATAAACCCGCTTTATTCAACGCATCGAATCCGGTTCCCGCTGAGGCGACTATATCATTCATTCGAGTTGAACTATCTTGAGCTTTACCTGATAATCTACCTGATTCCCCTCGCTTAGCATCGGCTCTCATTTGGGCATAATCAACTGCACTATTGTGATTAATTAGTCTACCAGCATCTTGTCTTCGGCTCTCATCATTAGCTTGACCAATGTTTGCATCAGAAACCGCTTGCCTTCTATTTATATTTTGATCAGAAGAATCTTGTGCTCTATCTACATTTCTTTGTTGTAAAGAAACCGAGTTATTGTATAACATTTGATTTCTAGCATCTTTCGCATTAGCGATTGTATTTTCGTTACTAAAATCTTGATTACGAATACTTCCAGACAAATCACCCATCATTCTAGCTGAATCTAGTGCGTTTCTCGAAGCAGTGGCAGCAATAGCATCACCCTCTCTAGCTGCATTGTTTGCATTAGATTGTGTTCCAGAAAGTCTAGCAGCTAATTCTGCACCAGATCCACCTTGGCCGCGTTGTTGCATATTCTGAAGAATAGCCATTTCCGTACCTTGATTGGCAGTAGCTAAGTCGCCGCGAACTTGATTGAACGCCGCTCTATCTTCAGCAGTTAATCCAGCATCCGCTCTATCAGATAGAATATCCAAAGCCCCCATCTGTGATTCTCTTAATCCAGGATCTTCAGTAATTTGTCCAACCTCAGATTCAACCATATCAATCTGTTGCTCTAATTCTGGAGTATACATTCCTGCTTGCTGAAACTTCTC
>Ga0105055_10001805_pt1 | contig 34125 bp, 27 predicted proteins | sample BON03_FD_78090 | JGI IMG/M metagenome (GOLD analysis project Ga0105055, IMG submission 78090) | Freshwater microbial communities from Lake Bonney liftoff mats and glacier meltwater in Antarctica - BON-03 | ecosystem: Environmental > Aquatic > Freshwater > Ice > Glacier meltwater | place: Lake... | reverse complement strand
GTGAGGGCGTTGACCGCATTGTCGACCTCGTCGTCGTAGCCATCTGCAATCCGCGTGAGCATCTCCGGGAGCGCTCCGGTCTCCTCGCCCACTTCGATCATGCTCGGGACCATGTCCGGAAAAATCCCGGTCGCGCGCAACGGTCCCGCCACGCTGTCGCCCTCTTTGACCCGATCATGCACCACCGTGATCGCAGCGGCGATCCGCACATTGCCGCTGGTGTCGCGGGTGATCCTGAGTGCTTCAAGAATCTGCACTCCGCTCGCGAGCAACGTTCCGAAGGTGCGGGTGAATCGGGCGATCGCGGCTTTGCGTAAGAGATCCCCCACCACTGGCAGTTGCAATTGCAACCCATGCCACCACCGCGTGCCGCCGGATGTCCTCAACAGGAATCGCCCGGCGAAAAAGCACGCGACGCCGATCCCTACGGCTACCCCCAAATGGTTTTTGAGAAACTTACTCACGCCCATCACGCCTTGCGTGAGCACCGGAAGCGATTGCCCTTTCAACGACGTCGCGAAGATCGACTCGAACTGTGGAACCACAAACACCATCAGTGCCGCCACAATCGCGGTCGCGACCATGATAATGATCACCGGATACGTCATCGCCGACCTGATCTTGCCGCGCACTCTCACCGATTTCTCCAGAAACTCCGCGAGCCGTTCAAACACTACTTCGAGCACGCCGCCAGCCTCACCGGCCCGGATCATGTTCACATAGAGGCGATCAAACATCTTGGGGTGTCGTTGCATTCCCTCCGACAGGGTGCCGCCCGACCGAATATTCTCCGCCAGCCCAAGAATCACGGGCTGAAAGGCGGCGTTTTTTTCCTGTCGGGCGAGGACTTCCAACCCGCGCAGGAGCGGCATCCCCGCCTTGGTCAACGTGCCCATCTGTCGGGTGAAAACCGCCAACTCTTTTTGACTTAACCCGCTGCCAAAAATGATCATCCACTTGGGCCGGGGCGCGGTTGTCGGTTGGGCCGCCTGGGACGCTGCCGACGAACGCTTCACCGCCACCTCCCCCTCCGCCGTCACTTCGAGCAACGCCAGCCCCCGCGACTTGAGCGCGGCAATCGCCGATTCTTTCGACGCCCCATCAATCATCCCGCGCAGCTCTTTGCCGCTGGGCTGATCGATCGCAAGGTAGTGAAAGCGGGGCATCGTCAGGTATATTTCACGATTTCCTCGAGCGTCGTTTCTCCGTCGAGCACCGCCCGAAGTCCGTCGTCGCGCAACGTGCGCATCCCCTGCTTAATCGCCATCTGCTTCAATTGCATCGTCGGCGCCCGCGTCAACACCAGCTCCTTGATCGGTTCCGTCATCCGCAACCATTCAAACAAACCCCGGCGACCCTGGTAGCCAGTTTGGTGGCACCCCACACAACCTTCGCCGCGGTAAAATGGACGGTCGCCAACCAGCCGGCGCTCGATGCCCGCTTGCAGGAGCAGTTCATCGCTCGGCTGGTAGGCCTTTCGGCACTGTGGGCAAACCCGCCGCACCAGCCGTTGGGCCAAGACCGCCTCGAGAGTGGAGGCGATCAGAAAGGGCTCCACCCCCATGTCGATCAAGCGCGTGATCGCACCCGGAGCATCGTTGGTATGCAGGGTCGAGAGCACCAAATGTCCGGTCAGCGAGGCTTGGATCGAGACCTGCGCTGTCTCCAAGTCGCGAATTTCGCCAACCATGATCACATCCGGATCCTGCCGGAGAAACGACCGCAGTGCCGCGGCAAACGTCAGGCCGATCGCGGCGTTGACCGGCACCTGTATGATCCCGTCGATCTCATACTCAACTGGATCCTCGGCCGTGAGGACTTTCACATCGGGTGAATTGATAGAGCGGAGGCCGCTGTAAAGCGTGGTCGTCTTGCCTGATCCGGTGGGGCCAGTGACCACGAAAATCCCATGGGGACGCCGAATCACTTCGTTCAACCCGGCATCCACATCGGCCGGCAGACCAAGTTGCTCTAGGTCGAGTTGCACCACCGATTGATCGAGCACGCGCAACACGACGCTCTCGCCAAACTGAGTCGGCAAGGTCGACACACGCAAGTCCACCGTCCGACCGGAAAGCGTGATCTTGATGCGGCCATCCTGCGCGGTGCGACGCTCGGCGATGTTAAGATTCGCCAGCACTTTGATTCGTGAAGCGATTGGCAAGGCCAGTTGGCGGGGCGGCGGGGTCATCTCGTAGAGCGCGCCGTCGATCCGGTAGCGAATCTTGAAATCATGCTCAAACGGCTCAAAGTGAATATCCGAAGCTTGATCCTTGATCGCCTGAGTCAGGACGAGATTCACAAATCGAATGATGGGTGTTTGCCCGGCCATGCTTTCCAGGTCTGTGGTGCTGACATCGTGCTGGTCCGTCAAAAATTCTTCCGGCGCAATTTCGGCCAACAACTCCTCAAGACTCGTGGTGTCCTCGCCATAATACCGGCGAATGAGCGCCGCCACCTTCACCGGGTCACCCACGACCAGGCGCACCTCCCGCCCGAGGGAAAATGCCAGATCATCCACTACCTGGTGATTGAACGGATCGACCGCGAGCAGGTCGATCCGGCGTTCACTCGAGGCGACGGGAATCACCCCGTAATTCCGTGCCTCCTCGGGTCGGAGCGCCGCGACGAGATCAGGAGCGAGCACTTGGTCGTGCAGTTCGAGAAACTCCCAGCCCAAGTATTCGGCGACCTTGGCCAACACCCCCGACCGAGTGATCAGGCCGAGGTCGACCACCACTTCGGCCAGCGGTTTACCCGTGGCCTGATGCTCCATCAGCGCGTCGTCCAGCCGGCTCGCGGCGATCGGATCGACGCCGCGGATAAGCAACTCGTGGATGGCTTGGCTGTGGCTTTCGAACATCGCGAACGAAAGGCTCTTCCGTCAGACCTCTTTCAACTTGGCTCCGCCGGTGATCAGTTTCTCGCGCATCACGACCGTATCCTGCGCTTTCTCGACCGCTTCATCCGCCGTGATGAGATTGCGATTATAGAGACTCATGAGATGCGTATCCATCGTGATCATCCCGAGATTCGCGCCCGTTTGGATATCCGAAGTGATCCGGAAGGTCTTGTTTTCCCGAATCAGCGACGCGATCGACGTGGTCGTGAGCATGATCTCAAATGCCGCCACGCGCCCACCGCCGACTTTCTTACAGAGCACCTGGGCAATCACGGCCTGCACCGATGAAGCGAGTTGAGTGCGGATCATGTCCTTCATGTTGGCGGGAAAAACGTCGACGATGCGGTCGATCGTCTTGGCCGCACTGTTCGTGTGCAGAGTGCCGAACACCAAATGTCCCGTTTCGGCTGCGCTAATCGCCGCCTCGATTGTCTCGAGATCGCGCATTTCCCCGACAAGAATGATGTCGGGATCTTGCCGAAGCGCGCGCCGGATCGCCTCCGAAAAGCTGGGCACATCGGAACCGACTTCCCGTTGGGTCACCACGCAGCGCTTGTGGCTGTGGTAATACTCGATCGGATCTTCGATCGTGATGATGTGACCGTCGCGGTTTTCGTTAATGTAGTTGATGATCGACGCGAGCGTCGTCGACTTGCCCGAACCAGTCGGTCCGGTAACGAGAATGAGTCCGCGGGGCCGGTAGAGTAACTCGCGAATCTTGTCGGGCAGGCCGATATCCCGCAGCCCAAACAAGTTATTGGAGATCTGCCGGAGCACCATGCCGTAGTTGCCCTTGGAGCGGAGAACACTCACGCGAAACCGTGCCTTGTCCAGAAATGCGAAGCCGAAATCAGCGCCGCCATTCAGCTTGGCGTTTTGCACTTGGTTGTCGGGCGTGATCGAGAGCATCAACCGCTCGGTGTCTGCTGGCGTCAGAGGTTCTCCCTCAATCGGCATCATACTGCCGCTGATGCGCAAAGTCGGAGGCAGGTCGACTTGCAGGTGAAGATCCGAAGCGTTCTGTTCGACCACGAGGTCCAGAAGGTCGTTCATTTCGTAGCCCATAGGATAAGGGATAGGGGGTTAACTAACATCACCGACCGTGATCGAGACGATTTCCTCGACCGTGGTCAAACCAGCGATGACTTTGCGGATGCCATCCTCGCGCAAGGTGCGCATGCCGGCAACTCTCGCTTTTCCCCGCAGTTTCGCCCCGCTCGCCCCCGTGTGGATTAACTGGCGAAGGTCGTCATCCATCACCAGAATCTCGAAAATCCCCATCCGTCCACGGTAACCCGTGCCATGACAGGCTTCGCAACCGCGACCGCGACGGAACGTCCCTCCCTCCGCCATGGCCGGCGTAAGCCCGAGTTGGCGCAACTCGCTCGGCGTCGGTTGATGGGCCTCCCCGCATTGGGGGCAGATCTTCCGGACCAACCGTTGGGCCATCACCCCCCGCAGTGAGGTCGAAACGAGAAACGCCTTCACGCCAATGTCGATCAAGCGCGTCACCGCCCCCGGGGCATCGTTGGTGTGTAAGGTTGAGAAAACCAAGTGGCCGGTGAGCGAGGCATGGATCGCAATCTCCGCCGTCTCCTTGTCACGAATTTCACCAACCATGACCACGTTCGGCGCTTGGCGCAACATGGCTCGCAGGGCCGACGCGAACGTCATGCCCACATCGGCCCGCACCGGCACTTGGTTGACCCCGCTCATCTGATATTCGACGGGATCCTCCACCGTGATAATTTTGCGATCCGGTAAATTGATCGCATGCAAACAACTGTAGAGCGTTGTGGTCTTGCCCGAGCCAGTGGGCCCAGTGACCAACACCATCCCATCGGGCTGCGCGACGAGGCGCTCAAAGGTCGCCCGATCGTCCGCCAGAAATCCGAGTTCGGCTAGGCCAAACTCCAGGCTTTGCTGGTCAAGGATGCGCATCACGATGCTTTCTCCGTGCGAGGTCGGCAACGACGACACGCGCAAATCCAAGGAGCGCCCACCCACCGCGATTTGAATCCGGCCATCCTGCGGGAGCCGTTTCTCGGCAATGCTGATTCCCGCCATGATCTTTACCCGCGAGATGATCGCAGCCTGCAGGCGTTTCGGCGGATCCCCCGCCGCGATCAACACCCCGTCGACTCGGTAGCGCACGCGAAACCTGCGTTCCAAAGGCTCCAAGTGGATATCGGACGCTCGTTGGGCCACGGCCTCCTCGATTAACCTCTGCACCAATTTAATGATCGGCGCATCCGCTTCGCCCGCATCATCCGCGACGCGTAAGGCGTGCTCCGCATTCGGCGCGATTGGTCCCGATCCGGAGGCGTTTACCAAGTCCGCGAACTCGGCGGTAGCCCGACCGTAATGCCGGTCGATTGCCCGCACGATCTGGTCCGGGGTCGCGATCAGCGTCTCGATGGTCATCCCCAAGAGGTGACTCAAGCCGTCGACGCCCTCCGTCTCGAGCGGATCGGCCACAGCGACTTGCAGCACCCCCCCCCTCAAGGCGACCGGGAGCAGCCGATACTGAACCGCCTGCTCTCTCGTCACGCGCTCCAAAGCGTCGCTGGTGATGACCACTTGGTTCAAATCAACCACCTTCATCCCAAACCTCGCGGCCAGCAGCTCCATCGCTCCCGCCTCGTCAATCTCACCCGCTCGCACCAGCTCGCGAAAAACGGAGAGTGGCTCACCGCCACTCGGGCATTCGTTGGCGACGCGCTCCCGCGCCGCGTCGATCTGGGTCATCGTCAACCGTCCCGCTTCCTGAAGCAACTGCACCAAATACCCATCGGCCGTTGGTTCAGCGGGCATCGTCATTACCTCGGTAAATCCTCAGCGCAAACTCAACAGGAACTCAGCGTTGGATTTCGTTTTCTTCAGACGTTGGATCAGCATCTCCATCGATTCGATCGGCCCCAGCCCCTGCATTGCTCGCCGCAGTCCGTAGATCTTTTGGAGTTCGTCTGGGTGGTAGATCAACTCTTCCTTCCGCGTGCCCGAACGGTCGATGTTGATGGCCGGGAATATCCGGCGCTCCACCAATCCGCGGTCAAGGTGAAGCTCCATGTTACCGGTGCCTTTGAATTCTTCAAAAATCACTTCGTCCATCCGGCTGCCGGTATCGACTAACGCCGTGCCGATGATCGTGAGGCTGCCCGCGCCTTCGATGTTGCGAGCGGCCCCAAAGAAGCGCTTCGGCTTCTGCAAGGCGGTCGCCTCCATGCCGCCCGACATGATTTTGCCGGAGTTGCCCGTGAGAGCGTTATAAGCCCGAGCGAGGCGGGTGATCGAATCGAGTAGCACGACGACGTGCTGGCCCTGCTCCACCAAACGACGGGCCTTCTCGCCCACCATCTCCGCGCAATGCACGTGGCTCTCGGGAGTCTCATCGAAGGTCGAAGAGACGACCTCACCCTTGGTGTGGCGTTTGAAATCAGTCACCTCCTCGGGCCGCTCATCGATGAGCAGCAGGATCAGGGTAGAGTCAGGGAAATTCTCCGAAACCGAGTTGGCAATATTCTGAAGCAAGATCGTCTTACCCGTGCGCGGCGGCGCCACGATCAGGCCGCGTTGGCCGAAACCAATCGGCGTCAAAATATCTACCGCGCGCATCGAGACATCTTTTTGCACCTCGGGCGCCTCCAGCAGAATCCGCTGCAAAGGATAATAGGGGATCAGCTCTTCAAACGGGGTGATTTTAGAAATCTCGTCGGGCGCCATGCCCATCACCGATACGATTTTCACGGCAGCGGGACACCGATCATTGTCGAGCGGAGCTTGCACCTGCACCTCTACTTGGTGCCCACGCTTTAAGCCGTAACGGTTAATCAACACCTCCGACAGATAAGAGTCTTCGGGATACAACCGATAGTTCACGTGGACATGCACGATGAACGCCCCCTGAGCGTTGATATCGATGTAGCCGCGATCGCGAATCGGCTTCTTCGCCTCGACCGCTTTAACAAAAATCTGCTTCAGCAGCTGGATTCGGTTGGGCGCACCTTCAAAGATCGCCCCATATTGCCGCGCAAAAGCCATCAATTCGGCCAAGGGCATTGCGTAAACCTCATCGAGGTAAAGCGCGTCACCTCCACCCGATGCAATCTCGGTCGCCAGCGCGTCGAGCACGACAAGATCGGCAAATCGTCTCGGCTGGGGAAGGTCACCCTGCACCATGACCATCGGCGCGGGGGCCGGTTGGGCCGGATGTTGAGGGACGTTGCGGCCGCCTCCACCACCGCTTCCACCACCGCTTCCACCCTGACCGGGTTGCCAAGCGCCTTGGCCACGCCCGCGCTTCCGTTTATTGCGCTTCCAATCGCCCCGCCCTTGGTCCTGATTGCCACCATTCGAATTTCCACCGTGGGCCCGGTCACTCGGCTGACGGTCACGACGGGATCCACGATCACCTGATCGGCCTTGGCCATCCCGATCCTCGGTCGACTCCAAACGAGACTCGTCGCCATTGGACTCCTTCGAACTAACATCGCGAGGTCCGGAGCGATCATCGCCTTGCGAGGGGGAATCGGACGAAACTTCGCGACTGTCGTTGCGGTCATCGCGCGGCGCGGACGGCTTAGCGGCCGGCACAAATACGTCCAATTTTTTGGCGGCAGATGGTTTTGGTTGCGCCGGAGTTTCCTTGAGCGCAGGAGCCCTGGCCGAATCATCAAACGTGGTCTGCTGAGGGTCGACCCTCGCCTTCGTCGCCCGTGGCTTGGCGGCGGTCTTCTTTGGCGCTGCTTTGGCCCCAGTCGCCCTCTTGGCGCGCGGTTGACGCGTGGTCTTTTTGGCCTCGGTCGAGGGCGAATCAGAGGCAGACGCCGACGAGGCGCTGTCGTTTTGAGAAGGATTTTCCATGGAAAAATGAGAAGAGTGTCGGGAAATCGGGAAGGGAACCAAGCCCTCCGCATTAACTGCGGGCTGCAAGGTTCGAAATCAGCAAATCCACCTGTTGTTGCAGAAAATCGATCGAACCGTCGTTCCAGAGAACAAAGTCGGAAAGCTCTATTTTTTTCGCCAAGGGCAGTTGCTTGGAAATTCGTTGCTCGGCAAGCAGTCGCGGAATTCCTCGCTGCTCCAGCCGGGCGAGTTGCTGATTCGGAGAAGACGCGACGCACACAATGAAATCAAACCAATTTTCCAATTGTTTCTCAAAGAGTAACGGCACCTCAATCGCCCAACTTCCCGCAGGATTCCCCTCCAACCGCCGCCGCCACTCCCGAAACAATCGGGGATGGACCCACGACTCCAACCAGCGCAGCTCATCATCGCTCCCAAAAACTCGCTCCCCTAGCCGACCCCGGTTGAGTTGCTTGTCGGCACCAAACACGGCGTCGCCAAACTTTTCGCGAATCGCATCAAGCACTTGGGGATCGGTGAGCACCTCGTCCTTGACCACCGCATCGGAATCGAGGCACTCAAAACCCGCCGCCGCGAACATGTGAGTGGCTGAGCTCTTGCCACAGCCCATCCCTCCCGTTACCCCGAGTTTTATTGAGTAGTTTACCCTAATTTTTGCTTGGCTCATCCGTTATGCAAATTCTTGATTTTAAGAAATCAGATGCACCCAGCCGGTTCACTAGGCGTATCGGACTTCATCGCATTGCCCCACCACTATGATCACCACCATCGATACCAAAGATCCACGAGCAGTTGAAGAGTTGGTGGCGGGAAAATACAAGGCAATGTTTCCGCGGGGTCGGATCGGCCACCTCGCTCGTCTCTTTGCCGATACCACCCGACTCTTCACTGGTGGGCATCCCGACTTCCTTGAAAACAATCTGAAGTATCACGACTACGAGCACACTCTGCAAGCGACGGTTTGCATGACTTACCTACTTGAAGGTCGGCATGCGGCAGCGGTGCTGCCTCGCTTGACCGCCCGCCAGTTCGTCCTAGCCATCTCCAGCGCCTTGTTGCACGACTGCGGCTACCTGAAGATTAATTCGGACACAAAAGGCACCGGCGCCAAATACACGTTTGTCCACGTGCTCCGCAGTTGCGCTTATGCCGCCAGCTATCTGCCGAGGATCGGGGCCAACGAATTTGAGATCGAAGGCGTGCTCGCTGCGATTAGTTGCACCGGCCCCACTAGCAACATCGCGGAGCTTTCGTTTCATAATCCGATCGAGCGCACCATCGGTTGCGTGCTCTCGACCTCGGACTATCTTGGGCAAATGGCGGCAGTCGATTACGCCGATGAGCTCGAATTTCTCTTCGCCGAGTTTGATGAATCCTATGATTTCTTCCATACCCCGAAGGAGAAACGACCCTTCGAGTCAGCTGAAGATCTCCAGCGGCGCACCCCGCTCTTTTGGCGGAACATCGTCTTGCCCAAATTGGAGAATGAGTATCAGGCGGTCTATCGATTCCTCGCCCGCCCCGGGCCTCACGGCACCAACCTCTACCTCGAAAGCGTCGAGAGGAATATCGCAAAAATCAAACGTCGACTCCGCTCGACCTCAGCGAAAAAACTGTAGATAGTGATTCATGCTCGCCACAATCGATTCGGCCGCACTGCAAGGGATCACCGCCGAATCGGTGCAGGTTGAGGTCAATGCGGGCGAATCCGGCGATCCGCGACTCGTGCTCGTCGGACTGCCCGACGTGGCGGTCAAAGAGTCGGAAGACCGCGTCAATTCCGCGTTGAGCAACAGCGGGTTTTTCATGCCGCGCACTCGCACGACGATCAATCTCGCGCCAGCCGACATCCGCAAAGAAGGCCCGCTCTACGATCTCCCCATTGCTCTTGGCATCCTGATCGCTACCCAACAATTGGCTCCGAGCTCCCGGGTCTCCGATTACATCATCGCTGGGGAACTCGGACTCTCCGGCGTCACCCGTCCGGTCAAGGGGGCACTCGCCATGGCTCGCCTAGCCAAACAAATCGGCAAACGCGGCGTGCTCCTTCCGCCTCGCTCCGCAGAAGAAGCGGCGCTCGTTGAAGGGATCGCCGTGCATCGGGTGGAGTCGCTCGATCAGGCCTTTCGTTTTCTCAGCGGCGAAATTGCGCTTCCCACCGTCAAGCCACCCGTCTTCTCTCGCGAGTCGGTCGGTGCTTCCGACTTCTCCGAGATCAAAGGTCAGCTCGCCCTTCGACGCGCAGTCGAAGTCGCCGTGGCGGGCAACCACAACATTCTGATGATCGGACCGCCGGGCGCCGGAAAGTCCATGCTCGCCAAGCGCATTCCGACTATCATGCCCGCTCCGACGGCGGAGGAGCACTTGGAGGTGTTGAGCATCCACTCGGCGGCCGGACGCACCATCAGCGGCGCCGCCGTTTTCGGGGTGCGGCCGTTTCGCAGTCCCCATCACACGATCTCGGATGTCGGACTGCTCGGCGGCGGGACCATTCCAGGCCCCGGCGAAATCTCGCTCGCCCACCACGGAGTCCTGTTTCTCGACGAACTCCCCGAATTCAAACGCTCCGCCCTCGAGGTGTTGCGCCAACCACTGGAAGATGGCGAGGTCACGATCTCCCGCAGTGCCGGCAAAGTCACTCTCCCCTCGGCCTTCATGCTCGTGGCCGCGATGAACCCTTGCCCCTGCGGTTACCTGGGCGACCCGAAGCATGAGTGTCGATGCAGCCCGAGCCAGATCCAGCGGTATCGCGCCCGCATCAGTGGCCCCTTGCTTGATCGGATCGACATTCACATCGACGCGCCGGCCCTCTCCATCACCGAATTGCGCTCGGAGAAGCCCGGCGAGACTTCGGCTGATCTGCGCCAGCGCATTGAGCTCGCTCGCCAACGCCAGCACGCTCGCTTTGCCGGCACTCGAGTCACGGCCAACGCCCGCATGACCCACGCTCAGATCCGCAAGCACTGCCCGATCGACTCCGCGCTGGGCGATCTCCTGCAGCAGGCCATGGAGCAACTCTCCCTCTCCGCCCGCGCCTACGATCGTATCTTGAAAGTGACCCGCACCATTGCCGACCTCGCCGGGTCCGACCGCATCCAGTCGGCGCATCTGCTCGAGGCGATTCAATACCGCAGTCTCGACCGCAACCTGTTTTATTGACCCGTCTCAATCCCGAGCTTGACGCGCCGCCGCAAACTCTAAGTCTCTTCCGTCCCTAGCTTTGCCCTCATCGTCTAGCGGCTAGGACGGGTCCCTCTCACGGATCAAACCGGGGTTCGATTCCCCGTGAGGGCACCAATTTTAAGGGAAAAGCGCGTTCTTACCGACCCGCTTTTTTTGTGCCCACCCACAAAAAAGGCCGCCTTCGCAGACGGCCTGGGGAATTCTCCTCGCCTCCGATCAGACCGCGTAGATCTCTTCGGCTTTGAAGAAACGCGCCAATTCGATTTGGGCGTTCTCGTCGGAGTCCGAAGCGTGCACGACATTTTTCATCATCTCCGTGCCAAAATCTCCGCGAATCGTGCCTTTGGCGGCCTTGCGGGAATCAGTCGGTCCGAGCAGATCGCGCACGATGGCGACGATGTCGTCGCCCTGCAACGCCATCGCAATCACCGGACGGGAGCTCATGAACTCTTCGATTTCCGGATAGAAAGGCTTGTCGGCCACGTGGGCATAATGCTCGCGCAGGAGCGCGGGAGTCAGCCGCATCATCTTGCAGCCGACCACGGTGAAACCAGCGCCCTCAAAGCGGCTAAGCACATCGCCGACATGCTTTTGCTCCATGCAATCAGGTTTAAAGATTACGAATGTTTTCTGCATAAAGGAAAAGACCTTACAACTCGACGCCCGTTTGAAAAGCCCTTTTTGTAGGGCCTTCGCCCTATTTTGACGGGCGATCAAAGTCCGCCAAAGCGTGAGCCAGCGCTTCAGCGAGGTCGGGGCGGGCGAAGCGGAAGCCCCATCCTTCCAATCGACCGGGAACCACGCGCGTGCTCGCCAGCAGCGTTTCGTCTGCCATTTGCCCGAATATCCCGCGCAGAACGAAGCTGGGGACCGGGAGCACCGCGGGACGCCGCACCACCCGAGCCAAGCTTCGCGTAAAGTCGGCGTTGGTCACCGCATCGGGCGAGACCGCATTGATCACTCCCTCGAACTCTCGATCAGTCACTGCTTGGTGAAAAACGGACAGCAGGTCCTCCATCGCGATCCAGCTCATCCACTGGCGACCGCTCCCCAAGCGTCCGCCTAGGCCCAGCCGAAACACCGGCACCATCTTCGCCAACGCGCCTCCATCTGGGCCCAACACCACACCCAAACGCACCGACGCCGTGCGCATCCCGAGAGCTCGCGCATCGCCCAATCCTGCTTCCCACGCCTGACAGACTTCCACCAAGAAACCGGTTCCCGGCCCGCTCGATTCGTCCAAGATTTCATCCCCGCGATCCCCATAAAAACCCGTGGCCGACGCGCTGATCAATACCTCCGGTGGTTGCGAACCACGCCGGATGGCCGCTGTCAGCGTCCGCAGTCCGTCTACCCGGCTACTCATAATCTCGCGCTTCCGTCGATCGGTCCACCGACCCGCGGCCACGTTCGCACCCGCGAGATGCACGATCGCATTCACGCCTATCAGTTTCGCCGGATCCAAGTCAGCCGTCTTCGGATCCCACGAAATCTCGTCGCGCGCTTGCGCGCGCGCCCGAACCAATCGCACCACTTCATGGCCATGCTCTCGCAACCACGGCACCAGCGCGCCCCCGACAAACCCGGAAGCACCCGTCACCACAATTTTCATGGTCGCTCCTTCAATTGTTGGAAGGCCGCCAGCGCTTCCGCTCTCGCCGTCGCATGGTCGACAATCGGTCGGGGATAATTCTTCCCCAACTCCACCCCCGCCGACGCCAACACGCCTTCGCTCGCCTCCCATGGTCGGTGGATGAATTTCGCCGGCATCCCCGCCAGCTCTGGCACCCACCGGCGCACATAGTCGCCCTCAGCATCAAACCGCTCACCTTGGGCGACCGGCGCAAAGATTCGAAAATACGGAGCGGCATCAGCTCCACAACCCGCGGTCCACTGCCAGCCTAACGTGTTGTTCGCGAGATCCGCATCCACCAGCGTGTCCCAAAACCATTCGGCTCCTCGGATCCACGGCAGCCGGAGGTGCTTGACCAAGAAAGATCCGGCGACCATTCGCACGCGATTGTGCATCCACCCCGTCGCCCATAGTTGCCGCATGCCCGCGTCGACCACCGGATACCCCGTGAGCCCCTGCTGCCACGCGCGCAGCCGATTTCCTTGCGGATCGCTCGCCCACCGAAAAGCCGCAAATTTTTCGCGTAAGGGTTTCTCGGGCGTGTGGGGATAATGCACGAGCAAGTGGTGCGCAAACTCCCGCCACCCCAGCTCGCTCAGAAAAACCCGCGTTCCGTTATTCGCCGGAAAAACTCCCGCCGCATCCCCTCCCTTTCGCACCGCCTCCCAAACCTGCCGCGGACTCACTTCCCCAAAATGCAATGCCGCCGACAACCTCGACGTGCCATCGACACTCGGCCCATCCCGCCGGTCGGCATAACCGGCTACCTGGTCCCGGGAGAATTCCTTCAACCGCGTCAACGCGGTCTCTTCACCCGGTTGCCACACTTGGTCAAATTTTTGCGACCAGCGTGCCTCCGTGGATCGCACCATTTCGTCCAAATCCAGCCCGACAGGCCAACGTCCCGGCGCGACCAATCGTGGCGAGCCAAACCTCTCAGGTTTAGCGACCTCAAGCTGCCAGCAGTGCCGCCAGAAAGGGGTGAACACTTGGAACGGCTTCCCCGATTTGTTCGCGATCGACTCTGGCTCAAACAACAACGCGCTGTTGGAAACCCCCACCTCCAGCCCGCTCTCCCTAAATCGATTCTCCAGCCCACGGTCGCGTGCCGCGACTGCGGGTTCATAGCGACGGTTCCAAAAAATCGCGCCGGCGCCAGTCTCGGCCACCACGCGCTGCAGCTCCACCAACGTGTCGCCCGACCTATTCACCAACCGCGAGCCGAGCTTGCGAAGCGATGTATCGAACGCCCGAAGCGAGCGTTGCTGCCACCATCGGGAGGCTCCCCCCGCCGCCCACTGATGCTCGCCCGCATCATCGTGAATAAAGAGCGGCACGACCGGGCGCCCCGATCGATGCGCCGCCATCAGCGCCGGATTATCCTGCAAGCGAAGATCCTGCCGGACCCAGAGTAAGGCGGGGGGGGTGGACACAGGCGTTATAGCGAATTGTGATAGAGCTGCTCGTAGCCCGCGGCCGCCTGCTTCCAGCCAAAATCCTTCTCCATCCCGCGCCGTTGCACGACGGCGTAGCGCTGGGGATCGGCAAACAGGGCCCACGCGCGGCGGAGACCATCTCTCACGCCATCGTTTGTCGCCGGGAACGTCAGACCGGTGCCATTCTCCCCATCCTCATCGGCATCGGTCACGGTATCGGCCAACCCGCCAATGTTACTGGTCAACGGCACCGTGCCATAAGCCTGAGAATACATCTGGTTCAACCCGCAGGGTTCAAACAGTGAGGGCATCAAAAAGAAATCAGAACCCGCTTCGATCAGGTGGCTCATCGCCTCATCCAGCTTCACGCTCAGCGCGATTTTCTCGGGAGCACGTTCGACGAGTTCTTTCAAGGCTTCCTCATAGCGGCTCTCACCGCTACCCAACACGATCAAGCGACAGTCGTTCTCAAGGAAGAAATCTGCGTTGGCGAGCAACAGGTCGATGCCCTTTTGCTCAGTTAAACGGCACACCATGCCGAACACCGGAACTCGGGATTTCTCCTCAAGTCCGTGGGCTTTCAACAGCGCTTCCCGACACTTCTCTTTCCCTTTGAGATTGGAAACCGAATAACGGGCAGGCAACAGCCCATCGATCGAAGGATTCCAGATCGCCGTATCGATTCCGTTGAGCAGACCGACAATGTCCTCGGTGCGTGATTGCACCACGCCATCCAGCCCACAGCCAAATTCCGCCGTTTGAATTTCCTGCGCGTAGCGCGGACTCACGGTCGTCACGCGATCGGCAAACAAAATGCCCGCCTTCATCAAACTGATCTGGTTGTAATATTCCAACCCGTCGATGTTGTTGAGTTCGTCGGGAAGATTGGTCCGCAGAAATGCCCGGGCCGGGAACAATCCCTGAAACGCGATGTTGTGAATCGTGAAAACGGTTTTCATCGCCAGCGTCAGACCGTGACGCCGCTCGGCCACGCGCAAGAGGAGCGGCACCAAGGCACCCTGCCAATCGTGCGCATGAACGACATCCGCCTGCAACTCGGTCAGGCGCAACGTGTCGACGACCGCCTTCGCAAAAAAGATAAACCGCTCCGCATTGTCCTCGTAATCACGCTCCCCGTTTCCGTAAGGATGCTCCCGATCAAAAAATTCATCCCGACAGATTAAATAGATCTCAACCTTGGGCCGCGGCGAAAAAACTTCGACGTGCCCCGACATGAACTCGTCGCCCATTTCAATCTTTAGCTTCAACTTGCGGACCGCCCCGGCCGCCTGCGGTTTCTTTCGCACGGTTCGGTAACCCGGGATAAACACGGCTACTTCATGTTGCTCATCGGCTAGAGCTCCCGCCAGCGCGGCCACCGCATCGGCGAGCCCCCCCGTTTTCACATAGGGAAACAATTCACTGGCAACATGAACGATTTTCATCGCACCACCTCTACCAACCGCTTTTCGTCATTCCAATCCCAAAGCGTGGCCTGAGCGCCCCGCGAGGATATCTTTACATGAAACTTCGAGATCGCCTTCTCGCTCATCTGCGGGAAGCCAATTATCGGCCCGCCACAGAGCCTCAAATCGCCCGAGCCCTCGGACTCCGCAAAAATGAAAATACCTCGCTCGCACACGAGGTGCGCTTGCTGGTGTCCGCTGGAAACTTAAACCGCAGCAAAAACGGGCTACTCTCTTCCGGAAGATCATCAAACAAGATTCCGGCAAAAAACCCTCCGACAAGCACTCCGCCCAAGACCTCACGGCCCAAGCTCAGCCCCGAGATCACCGGCCACATCCGGTTCCGCGCTGGTGGCTCCGCCTTCGTCGTCCGTGACGATACCCCGCCGGGCGAGCCGGAACGCCCGTCGATTCAGATTTCCCCCGACGCCACCGACGTCGCTCTGCACGGCGACCGCGTGAATGTGCGCATCCTGCATGGCGTGCGCACGCGGCGCCCCGGTGAGATCGCCGGCCGCATCGTCAATGTCATCGCACGCGCGCGCGACACCATCGTGGGCAACCTCCGCAAGGCGGGACGCAACTGGATCGTCGTCGCGGACGACCCACGGCTCGTGCACGACGTGATCGTGAAGGATCCGGCGCGCTCCAAACTAAAACCCGCCCCAACCGGCGGCGACAAAGTTGTCGTTAAGCTGCATGACTGGCGGCGGCGGCAGGACCCCCTCACCGGCGACGTTGTTTCTTGTTTAGGGCGCACCCACGAACCGCAGGCCGAGATGCGCGGCGTTTTTGAGAAATACGGACTTGATCCTGCTTTTCCCGAAGCCGTGCAGCGCGAAGTCGCCAAGCTGCCCAATCGCGTGCTCCCCTCCGAGATGGTCGGCCGGCTCGACTATCGCGAGGTGCCCACGCTCACGATCGATCCGGACGACGCGAAAGATTTCGACGACGCGATTTCCCTTGAGCAACTCGGCAACGGCGAAGTGCGCGTCGGCATCCACATCGCCGACGTGTCGTCCTACGTCAAGGCTGGCACCGCCCTCGACCTAGAAGGCCAACGCCGCGGCAATTCCACTTACCTCGTCGGCACCGTCATTCCGATGCTGCCCGAGAAACTCTCCAACGGACTCTGCTCACTCGTGGAGGCGGAGAATCGCCTGACCAAGGCCGTCTTCTTAACCTTCGGCCCGAACGGGCGTCTGACCGACACGAGTTTCGCCAATACGGTGATCCGCAGTCGCAAACGTCTCACCTACAAACAAGCCTACGCCCTGCTCTTCGAGGACGATCACGCCAAGATCCGCGCCTTACCGCTCCCTGCGAAACATCAGACCGGTTCGACCGGCCGCGCCCTCAATCGCATTTCCGACGCCGAACTCACCGATCTGCAAACTTGGATCCGTCAACTTTGGGCAATCGCCTCGAAGATGCGGAAAGACCGCATGCGCAAAGGCAGCCTCGATCTCGACATGCCAGAGACGAAAATTTACGTCGATGCCGACGGCTACGCTGATCGCCTCGAGAAGATTGAAAATGACGAGAGCCACCAGTTAATCGAAGAGTTCATGCTCGCGGCTAACGAAGCGGTCGCGCACGTCACTCGCGCGCATCGTCTCCCGTCGCTCTACCGGGTTCACGACGAACCCGACGTCGAGAAACTCGCGGAGCTCCGTCAGCTGCTCAGCACTTATGAGATTCGCGTCGGCGATCTTACCAAGCGCCCCGAAGTTCTCCAGCTCCTCCGCATCCTGAAGGACCATCCGCAGGGCTACACGCTGCGCACGCAGTTCCTCCGCAGTCTCCGCAAAGCTTGCTACCGCGCCTCGCCGGATGGCCACTACGGTCTGAGCAAGAAAGACTACACGCATTTCACGTCACCGATTCGACGCTACGCCGATCTCGTGGTCCATCGGGTGTTCGATAATTATCTGATCAAGCATGCTGGTTATCCCGCCCATCCCGACAAGCAATCGGGTTACAACGTGGCCCGCGTCGAGAGTTTGGCCGAACACCTTTCGCTCACCGAGGTCAACAGCCAGGAAGCCGAGCGGGATTCCGTCAAAATCAAGCTCCTCGAATACTTCGATCGCGAGCTGCAGAAGAAGACCAAGACTATTTTCGACGCGATCATCACCGATGTCCGGCCCATGGGTTTCTTTATCGAGCTGGTCGAGTCGATGACGTTCGGCATGGTCCCCGCGTCGGTCCTGCGCGACGATCATTACAATCTCGCTGACGACGGCACCGCCCTCGTCGGTCGACGTCGGAAGAAACGTTACGAGCTTAACGCTCGGCTCAAGGTCGTGGTCGAGAGGGTCGATCGCTTCAAACGCACCATCGACTTTCAACCGGCGGATTGATCGGCGGCAGGCATCTTCGGCATGCTTTGCGGGCAGATTTGCGAAATTCCTGCGTTCTGGTTTTGCGTCCATGCTGATTTGGTGGCACCCAACCACCATGAGTCATTACGAGTTCCCTTCCCGTTTTCGTTCCCTTTACGACCGCGCCGTCGCGCTTTACACCGGTGGCCAACGGGGCGCCGACACCTATTTCGGCGAAGCGGATCTCGCCTATCTTTCCGCTAACGGCCTCACGGCGCAGCACCTTTATGACTACGCCGAGGACGACCAGAACTCCGGCGAGCCCGGGTTCGAAAGTGCGCTGGGCATCGAGTTAGTGCGGCGGGATTATTTTCTCAACGTGCAGTGCGGAAACCCATCCTCCACGGTGCTCGACGAAGCGACGATGCCGACCAAGTCGGACTCCGTTCGTGGCATTGACTGGCTTCCCCGCATCCTGCCCAAAACTAAAGCCAAATTGCGAGGTGAACTTCCCGCTTCGCTCATGTATCCGTGCGGTGGTGACCGACGATTCTTCAAAGAACACGACATCCTCCCCTCTGAATTCCTCAATCTCGTCTGGCGCCATCTCGACAACGACGAGGCGGTGATCGATTGGGTCGTGGCCCGCACTGGAAAGTAACGACTCGGCGCACCGAACCGATTCCCTTTCGTCCGCCGAGGTCCGGATTTGACCTTACCGCATGGAGGTGCAATCTCAGGGGCCCCTCGCCCCCGATGCCTTCCTATCAATTGCAAATTAACGGGCAGTCTCTTCCAGTCGATGCCCTGGCGGACACGCCCTTGCTCTGGATTCTCCGCGACCAACTCGGTCTTGTCGGCACCAAATTTGGCTGCGGCATCGGCCAATGCGGCGCCTGCACCATCCATGTCGACGGCACTCCTCTTCGGTCGTGCCAGCTTCCCGTCAAAACGGCCGCGGGCTTGAAGATCACCACCATTGAGGGTCTTTCTTCCGACGGATCCCACCCGCTGCAACAGGCTTGGATTGAACACGACGTCCCGCAGTGCGGTTACTGTCAGGCCGGCCAGATCATGACTGCGGCGGCCCTGCTCCAAAACAATCCGCATCCCAGCGACGATGAGATCGATTCGGCCCTCGCGGGCAACCTCTGCCGCTGCGGCACGTATCTACGAATTCGGGCGGCCGTGAAAACCGCCGCCACTAACGGAGGGCTCGCGTGAATCCACCCGACGTGACTCGCCGTGAATTCATTCGCGTTTCCGCGATGGCGGGCGGCGGCTTCGCCCTCGCTTTCGGTTTCACTGGCAGCAGCGGAGCCTTCGCCCAGCCGAGCGGAGCCATCGACGATACCGCCCGCGTCTTCACGCCCAACGCCTTCATCCGCATCACCCCCGACGGCAAAGTCACCCTCGTTTCGAAGAACCCGGAGATTGGACAGGGGATCAAAACGTCTCTGCCGATGATCATCGCCGAGGAACTCGAAGTCGATTTTGATCGAATCACGGTCGAACAAGCCGATCTTGATGAGACTTCTTTTGGTCCTCAGTTCGCGGGCGGCAGTCTCTCGATCGCTCAGAATTACGATCGGATGCGCAAAGCCGGCGCCGTCGCTCGCACCATGCTGATCGCCGCGGCCGCCGCCGATTGGGACGTGCCCGTCGACGATTGCTACGCGGAACACGGCTCGGTCTTCCATCGCCCGACAGGTCGCGCCCAATCCTACGGAAAACTCGCTTCGAAGGCTGCCCTCCTCCCGGTGCCCTCCGACGATGAAGTGAAGCTCAAGGACCCCACCAATTTCAAGATTCTCGGCCAACGGGTCGGCGGGGTGGATAACCTCGCCATCGTCACGGGCCGCTCCCTCTTCGGCATCGATCAGCGAGTCCCCGGCATGTCCTATGCCGTTTTTGAAAAGTGCCCAGTCTATGGTGGGCGAGTCGTCTCAGCTAATCTCGCCCAGATCAAAACTCTCCCGGGCGTGCGGGATGCCTTTGTCATCGAAGGCGGCGACATCCCCCAAGAACTGGTTTCCGGCGTCGCCATCCTCGGGAGCTCCACGTGGGCCGCCTTGTCCGCGCAACGCCAGCTACAGGTCACTTGGGATGAAGGTCGCTATGCTGACCACAGCTCCGAGAAGTATCACGCGACCGCTCGCGAGCTCGGGCGCCAGACCGGCACCGTGTTGCGCGAAGATGGCGACGTGGAGGCCGCGTTTGCGCGAGCCGCCAAGGTTGTCGAAGCCGACTACGCCTATCCCTTTCTCGCCCACGCTACCCTCGAGCCCCAGAACTGCACCGCGGCTGTCGTCGGCGATAAAGTTGAAATTTGGGCTCCCACGCAGACGCCCGGCGGTGGACAAGCTCTCGTCGCCAAAACTTTCGGCCTGCCCACCGAAAATATCACCGTGCACGTCACCCGAATCGGCGGAGGATTCGGACGCCGCCTTCGCAACGACTACATCGTCGAAGCCGTCGCCATCGCTCGCCGCGCTGGGGTGGCCGTCAAACTCACGTGGTCGCGCGAAGACGATATGCGGCACGATTTCTACCGACCGGCCGGCTATCACTTTTTCAAAGCCGCCGTCGATGACCACGGCAATCTGACCGCATGGAAAGACCACTTCGTCAGCTTCGGTTATCGCGGGACCACCGAACCCGCCTCGTCCGCCCGCATGAGCACGCTTGATCTTCCGGCGCGTTTCATTCCTGACTTCCGACTCGAACAGTCCCTCATCGAGACGAACGTTCCGACCGGTCCCCTCCGCGCCCCCGGTAGCAACGCCATGGCTTATGTGCTCCAATCTTTTCAAGACGAGATGGCGCATGCGGCGGGAACCGACTCCGTGAAATTTGCCCTCAAATTACTCGGCGAGGATCGCGAGCTTCCACCTGCCGGCGGTCGCGGTGATGCCTACAGCGTCACGCGGATGAAAGGTGTCATCCAGCGGGTCGCCGCCAATGCTGGTTGGGGTAAATCTTTGCCCCGCGGTCGTGGTCAGGGCTTTGCCTTCTATTACAGCCACGCCGGGTATTTTGCCGAGATCGCTGAAGTCAGCGTGACGCCGAGCGGCCGTCTAAAAATTCACGATGTTTGGGCCTGCGGCGATGTCGGTCCGATCATCAACCGAAGCGGCGCCGAGACCCAGGTCCAAGGTGGCATCATCGACGGCTTGAGCGCCGCTTGGCTCCAAGAGATCACCATCGAGCGGGGACGCACCGTGCAGGGGAATTTTGATGATTATCCTCTGCTGCGCATCAGCGACACCCCGTCGGTGCACGTGGAATTCATCGAGAGCGACAACCCGCCCACCGGTCTCGGCGAACCCGCTCTGCCGCCTCTCGCCCCGGCCGTGTGCAACGGGATTTTTGCCGCCACCGGCCTACGGATCCGCTCGCTCCCGATCTCCCGCCATAATCTTGCTTGGAGTTGAGCGTCGCCGCGTAGTGCGCGTCCGTCTAGAGCAACTCGCCTTGCACGTCGCCGATCGGTTTTAGGTCGAGGAACGTTCCGTAGCGTTTCTCCCAATCGTCGAGCTTCTTGAGATAATACTGAGGATCGTAGGGCGCGGTCGAGGGATGGTAGTCGGCCAATGGGCGCGCCCGCTGCCAGTCGCTCGTCTGCCCTTTCTCTTTCAGCAAGATGTAGAAACTCACCCGTTCGCCCATCTTAGGTTGGGGCGTCATCTTCAACGCCACCTCCGCCGAGGCTCGGCGCGGCTTTCCGCCCGCCGCCATGTTTCGCGCATAGACTTCGGGATTCTGACTTAAAATCTCGCTCTTGGCCAACTGAGCCACCGGCACGGTTTGATTCGCAATGCGCTCCCGCAAATCGCGCAACCGTTCCTCCGGTGACTCCGGAACCACTCCCAGCAGGAACTTGATCAAATGCTCCGAGAGCGACTTCAGATACGGCTCGATCCCCCGCGAACGCAACGCGCTTCCCCGCAGCGTGATCTTACTTCCATCGTAGAGCGCATAGTTTTTCGCCTTGTAGCAAAACATCGCCTGATAGCTGCCGTCGAACTCGAGCTCGATCCCTTCGGGTAGCACGCCCGCCATCAACTTCAACAGTCCATCGGGGGCAGCGAAGTGATCAGGCGACGAAAGATAAATTCCGTCCGTATCCGCTTCCAAGACCACGCAACCTAAGCGAACAAATTCATCGATCAGCGCCTGCAACAACTCTCGCCCCCGCCGCGTGACTTCGGCCGCGAGTTCGCCATCGCCAAAACGGGCTCCGCTAAAACCGAGGTAACCGTAAAACGAGTTGATCAAAATCTTAAACGCCGCTTGGCGCGCCGCGTATTCCGCCCGCAAGTCTGCGTCCTCCGCAGTGCGGGCGAGCATCTTGAACTTCAGGCGGTAGTCCCGGAGCTTTTTCAACAGCGGCACGAACACCCCGAGGCTATCGCTCTGCGGATTGCGCCCAATCGCCATCAACAGGCTCGGGTAGAGCGACGCCACGTCGAAATGCAGCACGTGCTTAAAGACTCCTTCCTCAAAGCTTTTGGTGTAGCCGCCCTCAAACGAGGCCATTTCCCTCGGCTCCGCGACGGCTTGGCGGGCATGGTAATACTCTTCGAGAAAAAGCAGATCGACCTTGGTCGAAGTGCCGCGCAAGCACGCCTCTTGTAACGTCAGCGGGAAAGCCCGCACCTGCTCCACATAAGTCGGTAGCAGCAAATTGGCCACCCCTTCGGTCTCTCGCAGGTCATCCTCCAAGTAAGCGCAAAACCTCGGGCGATCGCTGCGATAACAGTCGGCAATCTTGCTCCCCTCAATGTAAGTGCGCTCGGCGCTATCCTCGTCAGTGATCCCAAAATACACCGCGACGTCCTTCAGCCCATACGAACTCAACTCCCGTGTCGTGATATCAAACAACTGGACCATCAGGTAGGTGTCGACGACCGCCCGCCCGGCGAGATCGCACCGCGGGAAATCAATCCACCGCTCGGCCACTTTGAGCCGACTGTTGCGAAACGTCGCCGTCTGCCCAAACCGTCCCCAAGCACAAGGCACCCGGTGCCGGCGGCAACGCAGCCGGAGAAATTCCCAATCAAACTTAAAGATGTTATGCCCCTCAATCACGTCGGGATCGAGTTCGGCGATGGCCGTGTTCAGATCGGCCAACAGTTGCTTCTCGGCCTCATCTGTCTCCTCCACGAGCACCAGCAACCGGTTCCTTCCCGCTTGCCGCAGACCGATGGCCAAGACCCGATCACCGGGCTTCCGCGCATCGCTGAAAGCACCATCAGTCGATGAGGTTTCGATATCCAATTGGCATCTCCGCAATTGCGCGAAGGTCAGATCCGCAAACAACCGTTCGCGTTTTTGCAGGAGAAACTGCGCTTCCAACGGTCGCAGGATATCCACTCCTCCCGCTTCGCGCGCGACTTGGGTAAACCCCTTGAAACTTGCCAATGATCCCGCGTGCGCCAGGTAGGTAAACGGGCCATTCCCCTTCAACGCTTCGATCTCAATTTCGCTGATCGCTTCGTCCAACGGATTCTCTCGCAACCACGCAAAGGGTCGAAAGTCGGCCAACTCTTCGACGCGACGCCCGTCGGGTTGCGCCCGGGCGACATGCGCCCGGCCTTCCGCGTCGATCCAGGCTCCGCAGATTGAACCGGCCATGATCGTGGCCGTCAGAACGGCCGGACGTAGACCATGACCAGAGAAATCGCGGTCAAAGCGATGGTCAAATAGATCCAGCGAGCCGCGTGTTCACGCCGGCGGTAAGCGAGTCCCATGAAGGCCGACAGACCGAGCCAGCAAACGACCTTGACCAGAGCCCAGCCGCCGGAAAAATCATAAAGGGCCTGCCACATGCGCACGCCCGTCAACACCACGAGCAAGCTGGCGATCCCACCCCACATGAGCGTCTTCTTCCGCGTCACCGGAGCACCGGCGCACGCGTAAAACGTCGCGCCAACTAATCCGATCACCGAGACCACATGAAGAATGTGGAGCGTATTGAGTTCGTGTGGATTCATGAAAAAAGAAATAACACCCCGCCTGTGCCGTGCGCCCAAAGGCCCTGGTCCTTTTTATGGATAGGTGGGCACCTCCTCCGCAGCGTTTGCTTTCCGATTTACGGCCTAGCAGCTTCCGCGACGGTCTTGGTTCCCTTAATTTGTCAAAGGCGAAGAGCTGTTAAATGAAAGCACCTCGAACACTGCAGGGTGTTATCCTCGGAGGATAAGTCCTCCCGTCGCCTCGTCAAATCCGAATCGCTAATCTGGGTCACCTAATTCTAGGTGCTGGATGATCAGCTCCTGCATCGTGGCGAGAAAAACGTAGCACATTAACGCCTTTCGTGACGATTCCGGCAGGTCGTCCAACGCTGGGTTCCCCTGCTCCATCACCCGGTCGTCAATCCCGCTCAATTGGGACGACCGCAGGCGCAACCGCACGGCCGCACACGCCCGTGTGATCACCTCAGCATTCTCCTCATCGAGAAGAATCGCGCCTTCCCGAAAGAAATCTTCATCGAACAGCGCGAGCAGCACGTCCAAATCACGATTCTGCGCTGCCAGCAGATCGTCAATCCAAGCTCCGCGCAGATCCTCGTCGATCGACTCCACGTCGACCGTCGACGCGAGCGACCCTTTCAGGCTCTCGGCCATCGCTCGGATTACATCGAGCAAGGGGGCCACGACGGGGATGCTCAATTTGACCTCAATACGCTTCATCGGCCACCACAATCGTCATCAAATGCCATTGCTGCAAGGTGTGCGCATACGCCTCCGCTTGCTCTCGTTCGCCGGTCCAGACGATCGATCGACCGTCCTCGTGGACCTCCAGCATGTGCTTGCGGGCCCTCACTTCTGGAAAACCAAAGACCTTGCGAAACACCATGACGACGTAGGACATCAGGTTCACCGGATCGTTGAGCACGACAACGTGCCACCGCACATCGAACGCCACCGCGGTCGAAGTCTGCGGCTCCGGGCACACCTCTGTTTTCGCTTGGATCAAACTCATGCCTTTGCAGCGGCTGCCCGGACGGCGGCCGTCAGAATCCTATCCACTTCCGCAAGGGGAACCTTCCGCGCATCCATCTCCGTGCGCCATTTCATCTCCACCACGCCTTCCTTCAAGCCGCGACCGCCCACCGTCATCCGAAGAGGAATTCCAATCAGGTCGGCATCCTTAAATTTTACTCCCGGGCGCTCATCACGGTCGTCGACGAGCACATCGGCCCCGGCCGCTTCCGCCGTGCGAGCCAGAGTCATCGCGACCTCGAGCGCCGCTTCATCCTTCGGATCGAGCAGCGTGACCAGCACTTGAAATGGCGCCGCATTCCACGGCCAGACAATGCCGTTGGCATCGTGACCTTGTTCAATAATCGCCTGCATCGTCCGGCTGATGCCGATGCCGTAACAGCCCATCACCATCGGCTTGGATTGCTTCTGATCGTCGGTGTAAACCGCGTTAAATTTCTCCGCGTATTTCGTGCCGAGCACAAAGACGTGCCCCACTTCGATGCCGCGGCGGCGCTGCAGCGGTTGGCCAGAAAGCGGACAGGGCTCGCCCGCGTGCACGCGGCGGAAATCACCAAACTGGGTCACGGCTAAATCGCGCTTCACGTTGACGTGCCGCACATGCACCCCGTCCTGATTGGCCCCGGTGACTCCGTTGCCAATCAAGCGAATCGCGTGATCCGCAAACACTCCGGCGAGCGCCGAGGCGTCCTTGATCGTGCCGTTGATCGCCCCGAGACTACCGGGCTTCGCTCCCATGATCGCGATGATTTCCTCGGGAGTCGCTGGACGCACGCCCCCGAAGCCGAGGCTGCCGAGCTTGGCTTCCTCTAGCTCATCGTTGCCGCGCAGGATGATCAGAAACGGTTTGCCGTCGCCGTGGTAAACGAGGGTCTTGAACTGGGCGTCGGGCGCGACGTTGTAAGGCTCTTTGGACAGCGCGTTGATCGTGGTCGCTCCCGGGGTGGCAAATTCTTCGCGCTCACCTGTCGGCGCTGCGTCGGCCAGATTCTTCGGAACCAGACCGCTGTTCGCCTTCTCACGATTGGCGGCATACCCGCTGGCTTCACAGTAAATGATGTCATCGTCGCCGATCTCCGCTGGCACCATGAATTCGTGGGAGTAGTTGCCGCCCATCACTCCGGTGTCGGCTTCCACTGCGATCGAAAGCACGCCGAGTCGTTTGAAGAACGCCTCGTAGGCCCCTTTCATCGCTTGGTAGCTCTTAACCGCTCCCGCATCGTCTGCATCGAACGAGTAGGCATCCATCATCACGAACTCCTTGGCGCGCATGAGTCCGTAGCGTGGCCGGATCTCGTTCCGAAACTTGGTGGCAATCTGATAGAAATTCTTCGGCAGATCCCGATAGCTCGTGATCTCGTTTCTGATGAGCGGCGTGATGACTTCCTCGTGAGTCGGCCCAAGCACGAACTCCGGTTCCTTCGACAGACGCTGCCCGTCACCGGCGCTGTCCGCCCGGAACATGATCTCGCGGGTCGCGCTCCACCGCGGTCCCTGCTCCCAGTTCTCCACCGGATGCAGATGCGGCATCCACATCTCGATGCCCCCAGCGCGGTCGATTTCCTCGCGGCAGATCTGCGTGATCTTCTGCATGACCCGCAGCCCGAGCGGCAGATAAGTGTAGAGACCTCCGCCGAGTTTGCGCACGAGACCGGCCCGCAAAAGCAGCTTGTGTGAAGCGATCTCGGCGTCAGCCGGGCTTTCCTTCAGTGTCGGGACAAAATACTGCGACCAGAGTTTCATGGAGTCTGGGAACGAAACACCCCCAGAGGGTAGGAGCAATTTTATTTGCGCATCTGGCCCGAAGCCCGTTATTCGGCTCCTTCCATGCCTACACTTCCCGGACCGCCCAAAGAAGCTTGGTCAATGAAATGGATCATCATCGTGATCATCCTCTTCATGGGCGGCTACACCTATGTGACGTTGAAATATCGCAAGCCCAACAAGGCCTACGAGCCGTTCAATGACCTTAAGGAGCGCGGGCAAACGCACAATCTGCTTACGACCGGCTACCAACGCATTACCCTCACGGCCGACCAGCCGACCCATCCTCCGCCGATCGCCCAACTAACCACCGTTGGCGCCGCCCCCGGGGGCCTCCCCCCCACGCTCCGCGAGAGCCTCTTCGATCCCCCGCAACTGCCCGAGACTATCCTCAAGGTCGAAGCCGCCGGAGAGACCAGCGCGCTGCTCGCCTACCCGATCCTCTTCACCTGCTCCCTCAGCCACCAACGCCAACAGCTCAGCGACGCCCATCTCTACTTGCGCCAAGAGTCGATCATCATCGTGCCGGAGTTTGCCGGACTCAAAGGCGAACTCCTCGCCCGCGACCTCACCCAGGCAGTGCGCCTAGTGATTCCCGGGGGAGCCCTCAAGCCCGGTCGCTATCAAGTGGTCCTCGCCGGAGCCAAATCCTCCCTTGGTTGGACGTTGCAAGTGCATTGACGCGGCCCGATTCCTCCGCAAAAACAGCGCCGACGTTCATGACTGAAGGCACCAGCCAGCCAGCGAGCGCGGCGGCCACTCCGGCCCTCGCGACCACCATCAAGCCCACCGACCTCCGGGGGATCTTGAAGTATGTGCCCAGATTCCAAGGTCAGATCTTTGTCATCGCGCTCGACGGCTCGATCGTCGCTGACGACAATTTCAGCAACTTGCTCGTCGACATCGCGGTCCTGCGGAGCCTCCACATCAAAGTGGTGCTCGTGCACGGCATCGGGCTCCAGATCAAGGAGCTTTCCGATCTGCGCGGCGTCCCCATCAGCGATGTCGATGGCACCGGCGTGACCGACGCGGCCACTCTCGATCTTGCGATCCGCGCCTCCTCACGGGTTTCCCATTTGGTCCTCGAAGGACTCGCGCAAAACAATCTCAAGGGGGTCATCACTAACTCGGTGCGTGCCCTCCCGACTGGCATTCTGAAAGGGGTCGATCAACAATTGACCGGACGCGTCGATCGGATCGACAAGGATTTCCTCAGCAGCCTGATCAACGAGCAAGTCATCCCCGTCGTTTCACCGTTGGCCTTTGGTGCCGATGGCAAGTCGCTGCGGGTCAATTCCGACCTCCTCGCGGCCGAGCTCGCCGAAGCCCTGAGCGCCACCAAGATCATCTATCTCACGCCGCAACTAGGCCTCGAGATCAACGGAGAAGTCCGGCCGCAGATCGCCGTTGAGGTTTTGCGCAAGCAGCTTGCCGAGGCTCCCGACCAGATCGCCGCCCTCGGTCACTCTAAGGCCGTCAACGCCGTGCGTGCGATCGACAGCGGCACTCCGCGGGTTCACCTCGTCGACGGACGTATCCTCGACGGCTTGCTCAACGAGATTTTTTCCAACGAGGGCGTCGGCACCCTCATCTACGGCAATGATTACCAGCAGATCCGCAAGGCGACTCGTCGCGATGTGCGGATGATCCACAGCCTGACCCGCGCCGCCGTGAAACGCGAGGAGCTCCTCCACCGCACGCTTCAGTCGATCGAGAAGAACATTGATCAATTCTACGTGTTCGAAATCGACGAGAACATCATCGCCTGCGTCCGGCTAATTATATATCCGGGCGACTCCACCTTGGCTGAAATCGGATCACTCTACGTCCTGCCCTTCTACCACAATCGGGGCATCGGCAAAAAGATGGTCGAGTATGGCTGCCTCCGGGCGAAGGAACTGGGCGCAAAGGAGATCATTGCCGTGTCCACCCAGCGGTTCGGCTTCTTCACCAAGGTGTGCGCTTTCACCGAAGCCGACAAATCCGTGCTCCCGCCCGATCGTCTCAAGATTTACGCCGACAACGGCCGCAACGCCAAAGTGCTGACCAAGACCTTGTGATTCCGGTGGGCCGAGTGGGTTCCCCTCCCGCACTTCTGATCGCCGAACATCGCTCAATCAGTCCGCGTCTGGCGAAGGCGATCGAGAAACACTGCGGCGATGATCACCACGCCAATAATGATCTCCTGAAAGTAGGTCGGCCAGCCCATCTGCTGAGAGCCGTTGCGGAGAGTCGCCATGATCAGGGCACCGATCATTGAACCCAAGATCGTGCCGACACCGCCGTGGAGACTCGCGCCACCGATGATCACGGCGGCGATGATGTCGAGCTCCACGCCGACGGCCACCGTCGGGTCGCCCTGCCGCAAGCGGGAGAGCTGCATCAAACCGGCCAAGCCGAAGAAACACCCCGCGAGCACGTAGATGTAGATTTTGTTGCGCACCGTGGCGACCCCGCACAAGCGCGCCGTCGCTTCATTTGAGCCGATCGCAAAGATATGCCGCCCAAACACCGTGCGTCGAAGCATCACCGCCGTCACCACGGCGAGCCCGAGCGCCACCCACGCGCCGGGTGGGAGTGAGCGATCAAAAGGGTTGGCGGTCGTCATCCACTGATTGATGGGCGACGTATCATAATTCACCGTTTCATTGTTCGCCATCCACTTCGCCGCCCCCCGCGCGATGCCCAAGGTGCCGAGGGTGATGATGAAGGGAGTCATGCGCAAACCCGCGATCGCCGCGCCGTTGAGTAATCCGACCGCCCCTCCCGCAGCGATCACCACCAAGACCACCGCCCACGCCGGCCAAGCGTGTTGGATCAGGAGCGCGCCGACGACACTCGTGAACGCGATCACCGAGCCTACGCTGAGATCGATCCCTCCACTGATGATAATCAATGTCATCCCCAAGGCGCCGATCGCCACGATCACCGTTTGTGTCAACACGATCTTGAAGTTGGCGTAGCTCAGAAAGAACTCCCGCACTTCACGATCGATAGAGAACAGCCCGACCACGAGCAGGAGTCCGAAAAAGGGACCGAATTGGGCGATTAGCTTTTTCATAGAAATACCTGTTCCCGCGGATCCCATGGATTGACGCGGATAATCCATGGGGAAAATTTTCGTCTGTGAATTCTCTCTGTCTTCATCGTTGGCATGGTTAAAATTCTGCGGTCAACAACTCAGGCGACCGCCGTGCCGATCGCCGCGCTCATTAAAGTTTGCTCGGTCCACTCCGCCGTCGGTCGACAGGCCACCACCTCGCCCCGACTCATCACGGCGATGCGATCGCAGAGTCCAAAGAGCTCCGGAAGATACGAACTCACCAACACCACCGAGCGGCCTTTCGACGCGAGATCAGCGATCAGCTCATAGATCTGCGCCTTGCTCCCGACGTCGATTCCCCGCGTCGGCTCATCCAGCAAGAATATCTTCGCCGGATGCTCGAGCAATCGCGCCAGCGCCACCTTCTGCTGATTGCCCCCAGACAATTCGCCCACCGGTTGATTCCCATCGCGAGCTTTGATGCCGAGGTCACCGATCCACCTCCGCGCCGCGTCGGCTACCTGTCCTGTCCTCAGCCAGCCCCAGCGGGACAGCTGGCGATACTTGGGCAACGCGACGTTCTCCGACATTTGCAGTGGTAGCATCAGCCCTTCTTCTTTGCGGTCTTCGCTCAAGAAACCCACGCCCTCCGCCCAGCGTTTCGCCGGACTCGAGCGGCTACCCCGCGCCAAACCAAACGCATTGCGCAACAGTTCCGTCCGCCCCGCGCCAATCAATCCTCCGATGCCCAGAATCTCGCCCGCGCGCACTTGCAAACCCCCACCGAGCGCAAAAACCTCCGCGCCTACCTGCGCCGTTCGCCGTGGATAAAGCTCGGTCACTTCTCGCCCGACCATCAAGCGCACAATCTCATCGAGGCTGGTGGACTCGATCCTCCCGGTGCCAACCGTCTGCCCATCCTTGATCACAGTGAATTGGTCGGCCACCTGCCGCACTTCTTCGAGGAAATGACTGATGTAGATGATGCTCACGCCCTGCCCCTGCAGCTGGCGAATCACCCCGAACAGACGCTCGGTATCCTTCTTGGTCAGGCTACTCGTCGGCTCGTCCATGATCAACACGCGCGGATTCATGAGCAGCGCGCGAGCGATCTCGATGATTTGCTGCTCCGCAAGCGAAAACGTCCCCACTGGGCGGTCGACGTCGAGATGATCGTGCGCCAATCGGGCGAGGACTTGGCGGGCCTGTTCCTGAGCCGCCTTCCGGTTGAGCCATCCAGCGCGGTGCGGTTCATCCCCCAACACAATATTCTCCCACACGCTTAGGTGGGGGGCCAGACTCAGCTCCTGATAGATCATCGCCACGCCATGACGGCGAGCCTCCAAGGTGTCGACCGGGCGATACCCGATCCCTTCCAGTTCCATCGTTCCAGCATCTGGCTGGATGACTCCACTGAGCGTCTTCATCAACGTGCTCTTCCCCGCTCCATTCTCGCCAATCAGCGCATGCACTTCTCCCGCGCCCACGGCCAAGGACACTCCCTCCAGCGCTTGGGTCGCTCCAAAGGCTTTGCTGATGCCGGTGAGCTTGAGGCGGGCGGTTGGAGGTTGCGAAAAATTTGTCATTCTGAGCACAGCGAACAATCCACCCTTAGTCCAAATACTTGGCGAGAGGCGGCGTCAGCAAATCGGCCATGGCGGAATCGCCGATATTCTCAGGTGTCACGAGTTCACAGCCGGTATCAATCTCCTTTGCGACGTCTTGACCGCGAAGGTGAGCCATCACCGTCAATACCCCGAGGTAGCCCATCTTAAACGGATTTTGCACGACGAGGCCCTGCATGTCGCCGCTCTTCAGTGCAGCGATGGTTTGAGTGCCGGTGTCGAAGCCGACGAACTTCACTTTTCCGGCCGCGAGCCCGGCATCCCGAAGTGCGAGCAACATGCCGGTCGCCGACGATTCATTGGGAGCAAACACCCCATCGAGATCCCGCCCGAAGCGGTTCAAAAGATTCTGCGCCGCCCGGTAAGCGGTGTCGCGGGTCGCTCCCGCGTGTTGGTCACTTGAGATGATTTCAATTCCCGGAAATTCTTGGTCAATCGTCTCAAGAAATCCCGCTTCCCGCTGTTCCGTGCTGGTCGAGCCAGCGAGGACTCGCAGCAAGATGACCTTCCCCTTCCCGCCGAGAAGCAGAGCCAGACGTCGCGCGCCCAGCACGCCGCCTTTGTAGTTGTCGGTCGAGACCGTGCTGATCGGCTTCGACGAGTTGAGGCCCGAGTCGATGATGACCACGGGGATTCCAGCCCGCATCGCCGTCTCCGCCGGGGCCACGAGCGCCCGTGCATCGAGTGGCGCTAACACGATCCCGCTGACTCGGCGCGCAATAAAATTCTCGACCACTTGCACCTGCTGCTCCCGATCATCCTCCCTCAGCGGTCCCTTCCAAATCACCTCGACTTGCAACCCCTCGGCCGCGAGTTCGCGCGAAGCCTTCACGGCCCCCGCGTGAATCGATTTCCAAAATTCGTGCGAGGTGCCCTTGGGCACAACCGCGATGCGGTAAGTCTCCGCCCGAACGATGACAAAGGAACACACCAAAGCGAAGAGAAGCAGGGATTTTTTCATGGGATGAAGAAGTAGAAATCCAAGGTAACCACGAATGGGCACGAATAAACACGAATCTCTGAGAATCCATGACTGAGCAGAACTCGCTACCCGATCACGATTCCCTGAATTCATCCGACATCGCACCGTTTAGTATCTGTGTGAATTCGTGCTTAAAACCTGCTCGAAATCACGCCTTCAATTCAACGACGACTTGAATCTCCGCTGTCGTGCCTTTGGGTAGTCCGTTGGTAGCCACGGCCGCCCGGGTGTGCTTGCCCGCCTCGCCAAAGACGGCGTTGAAGAGATTACTCGCCCCATTGATCACGGCGGGGCTGTCTTCGAATCCGTCGACGGCGTTGACGAATCCACTCACGAAGACGATCCGCGCGACTTGATCGAGCGAACCCACCGCGGCCTTGATATTGGCCAAGGTGTTCAGCGCGCAGATCTCCGCCGCTTTGGCCCCCGATTCCACCGTCTGCTCTTTGCCCACCTGTCCGGTGTGAGTCATCTTGCCGTCGATCATGCAGATCGTGCCGGAGCAATAGAGGAGATTGCCGGTGCGCACGGTGGCGACGTAACTCCCGGCAGCGGGAGGCGGCGTCGGAAGGGTCAGACCAAGCTCAGCGAGTTTTGCTTCAGGATTCATGCTGGCATGGGGAACGCAAAACGGCCGCGACGCAAAGCGGATTTTCTAAATGGGTCCGCAGGCCTACTTCTGCGTCGAGGGCGGCAGAAATTCCTCGGTCGCGACATCGATCGCACGCAGTGGTTTCTCGAGCACGTTGAACTCGCGCAAGACATTGATCTCGTGTTGGACCCGCTCCAGCTTCAACTGCCCCACCCGTTCGCCTCTCGCTGGAAACCCCGTCGCCAGATGATGCTCGAGGAGCGCTCGCCGAGAGTAGGCAAGTTGGGCGAGGGTCATATCGGCGTTGCGAGACATGATCAATTCGTGCGCGGGAGTGGGATCCCCTTCCAAATAGTCCTGCCAACCGCGGATCGAGGCGGCCACAAACGCTCGCACGACGTCCGGATCTGTTCGCACCATTGCGCGCGTCGTGATGATCGCATGATAGACATCATAGCCCGTCTCGGTCAGCGGGAGCGTGCGCACCGCCACACCGCGCTGGCTCGTGAAAAATGGTTCACTCGTCAGGAAGCACTGTTGAATCACAGTCTTGTCGGCGAGAAAACTCGCTAGCCCATAACTCGTCGGGACCAGCCCGAAGGTGATCCCGTATTTCTTCTGAATATAGGGAATCCAAGTCATCCCCAGCGCGGCAGTCACCGTGTGTCCGTCGAGGTCGGCAAACGATTGCACCGGGCTGCTGGCGTGGACGAGGAGCGCCTGGGGATCGTGTTGCAACGTCGCCCCCACCATCACCAAGGGCAGCCCGCGGCTCACGGCGAGGATCGTGTCATCACCCCGGCTCATCCCAAAATCCGCGATCCCTTTGGCGACTTTGAGGAGGATCCCGGCACCCGGTCCGCCCGAGCGAATCTCGACCGCCAGTCCCGCTTCTTCGTAATAACCTTTCGCTAAGGCTTGGTAGAATCCGCCGTGCTCCGCTTGGGGAAACCAGTCACTTTGAAAGACCACCGGACGCAGAAATGGAGCCACCTCAGACGCCGGACGGCATCCGCCCAAGCCGATGATTCCACCGAGCAGGGCACTCTTAAGGACGAGCAATGACAGGAGGTTTCGCACGTTCGCCACGATGCATCGCCCGCCCATGGGGGCGAGAAACATTCGCGTGGGATTGCCACCGACGCTCGACGATGTGACCTTGTCCCGATGACCTTCGCCGACTGGCAGTCGCTCTCGCCCGCCCTCGCCGCCCGCCGCATCGCCGAGCGCTTGGCCACCTTGCCGGCCGCGCAACAACGCGCCGCGGTGGCCTGGCGCCCCCCCGAAGCAAAGCTCGCTGCG
>Ga0105055_10001804_pt1 | contig 34140 bp, 25 predicted proteins | sample BON03_FD_78090 | JGI IMG/M metagenome (GOLD analysis project Ga0105055, IMG submission 78090) | Freshwater microbial communities from Lake Bonney liftoff mats and glacier meltwater in Antarctica - BON-03 | ecosystem: Environmental > Aquatic > Freshwater > Ice > Glacier meltwater | place: Lake... | reverse complement strand
TGAAACGGTAGGAATTGGCAGCGGATTAACTATCGTTGAAACCTGGCTAGAAGTATCGCTGCATCCAAAGGTATTGGTTGCAATCACCGACCAGCTAGCCGCGGTTGAAACGGTTAACACCGAGTCTGTAGCGCTATTAATTAAAGTATCGTTACGTAACCACTGATAGGAAACGCCACCACCAGCAGAAAGCACCACCGAATCCCCGAAGCAGAAAGTGGTAGTGCCGCCAGCAGTAACGGTAGGCGTTGGCAGTGGATTCATAAATATTTCAATGGCTGTTGCGGTATCCGAACAGCTACCATACACTACAACAAGACTGTACGTGCCAGGCAACTTAGCCCAAAATAAACTGTCACTTCCCTGAGCAACAAGCGTGTCGTTTAATAACCAGTGATGCTGTGCTAAAGCATTGTTTTTAGATGTCAAAAGCACACTATCACCTGTACAAAACTGTACGCCTGCGGTGGTATCAAGTATGGCAACAGGTAAAGGCAAAACATTTAGTGTTTGCACTAGGGAGCTGTCAATGCACCCATTGTTCGATGTGCTAATCACTAGGTAACTGCCAGATTGTGAGGTGAAAAACGCACTATCTGTTTTGTCCGCCAGCAATACGCCATTCCGATACCACGCATAATTATAGCCTGAGTTGGTGGAGAGTAAAGTGCTGTCGCTAGCACAAATGGATGCGCCACCACTCGACTGAATGGATTTATCAGGGAGAGGCAACACGGCTACTTCTACCTCAGCTGCAGTATCCTTGCAGCCAAAAGTATTGGTAACAACAGCAGTGTAAAAACCAGCCCGACTCACCGTTAACACGGAATCATTTTGCCCAGTTACCAATTGGCCATTATAAAACCACTCGTAGCTCACCCCACCGCCTGTACGCAAACTCACCGAGTCATAACGACAAAATGTAGTCGCACCCAATGGCGTGATTATCGGTACGGGATATACAAATACTTCCGTTGTTGTGGTGTCGCTCGAACAACCGTCTAAAAGTGTAATCAGTCGATAAGTACCTCCTTTTGCAGAACTGGCCGAAGTTATTGTCGGGCTTTGACTCGTTGAGCTAAAATTATTTGGCCCTGTCCATAAATAGCTTACTCCATCAACGGTGTCAGCGAATAATTCAATCGTACCGCCATCACAGTAAGGGCCCTTATTACTGGCAATAGCCACGTTCGGTTTTTCTTTGATTCTAATAGTAATCGAATCAATGCTCGAAATACAATTATCAACAGTTGCAGTAACCGTGTATAAACCGGTATCTGCAAATGTGACTTGGTTAAAGTTCAATCGACGTAAACTACTCGAAAGACCGTTCGGACCCGTCCAGCTATAGGTGGCGAGTGCAGTCGAATCTGCTTCAATAAAAACAGGTGATGCCTGACAAGCAGGTGCTTCAATGGTGCTATTACTAGTAGCAGTAACGGTTATTGTAGCAAAACCTGAAAAATAACCGTAACGGCAGCCCGAAGATGAGCCACCGTTAATGATGCCTAAATGGAAATTACCGGTTGTATTTCGAAGTAAGTAGGCGGTTTGCGTGTTAAAGTCACTGGTGTCGTTATTGTTTCGTTGAATCCTTGCATAAACCCAGTTATTAGCAGTTCCCGGCACAGGTGTAAATGTCATGCCAAAGGCTGCTCCATTTAGCTCAAAATTGTTCTTGTGTACATTGCGTGTAGTGATGGTAATACCAATTTGTTCCGCGGTCGATCTTCTAAATCCCACCAAAGAGGAGCCTGTACAGCTGATGGCAGGTATAACCGCCTGGCCCGTTTCGCAACCAAATCCGCTAATGTGCAGCACATATACTGCTTTGGTTGATCGAATGTGCGTAACCGGTGTGTTCAAGCCCATACGGCGGTGATAAGTAGCCCCCTTGTTGAGCGTTGTGATAGCTGTTCCGTTTCCGTCTAAAAAAATTTGAGTATTGTCTTCCGTGGCCATGATGACAACTCTTTCTGTACGGTCATTACCATCATTATTATGCACATTAAGAAAACCCCGTTGAACAATAAATTCCAATCCCAATTGATCAATTGGAATCAATTGGTCACCCAGTAAATCGAAGCAGCCATTCTCGTAAATCGTCCCACCTCGTACTGAGTCATCAATAATAGTGATGGCGATGGGCTTGTTCGATGTTACTGTTGAGCCAATCAATTTGTCGGCTATACCAGTACCCGCGGCTCTACACGAAAAGGTTTGTCCACGATTCAGCGTAATCGTGAAAGGCACGCCTGCGGCTCTTCCACCTTCAAGCGCTTTTGTGGGTGTTATTGTGATCTCAGTATTGTCTTCCGTAGCTAATAGGTCAAATACATTCCGGCCATGGGCATTGGCCATTATATCCTGACCGGGTATCATAAAACGCAGTCCAAGTGCACTTTTACCTTTTAAGGAGAAGATATCAGGGTTGTTGTTCGGGCTTGTTTCGAAATAGGCTGTAATGGATTGAGTTGCGCGTATTCTTAGCCCTTTATTCAAAATTACATTGGCAGGAAAATTCTCTAGCGAATCGATAAATGCCGTAAGGTTTATGCTCGCTAAGCCGTTCGCTACCAAATTGCTTACAATAGGAGCAAAAAGCGGGTTGGACGGAATATCTACAGTTACAGTTGCTGCTTGTCCTTGTGAGGTAAAACGTAAAAATATAGGCCGGTCACCATGTGAATTGGCAACCTCTGGAACTGCAAACCAAAAAGTAGTATCTGTTTGGGCATAAAGCGGCTTCAAGTTCCCAAATAAAGAAATTGAAAGCACCGTAAATAAAACCGTGCCAATAAATCTTGAACGATTTAAAAATAGTCTCAAATTGATTTAAACCTACTAAATGTAAGAATGTGAGGCTAATATACGAATATCTAAAATTCCGCAAACGGGAATTACATTATGTTTATAAAAACTATGCCAATTCTTTGATTAACATTAGAAACGCGTCTGGTGTGGTCCTGAAAAAGGCGGTAGTTTTTATTATTGATTATAATTTTGACAAAAGTTAGGCGAACCAGCCAATAGCTCAAATGATAACCTACTTCAGCCAAAATTTATCTAAGCAGGGTGATGTGGGCTAAAGTACAAACCGCTGCTTTCGTAAAAAGATAACGTACCCAAAGCGGAGTGCGAGTGCATATGAAGACGATTTTGCACTTGCAGATTTCAAATTACCTACGCCTAACTTGTGGAGCGCTCAATCGTGCGCTTCAAACGGCAGTTGAGTGGACCTTGGCTAGCGATTGCCAATCCCTGATATGAAATTTTTGGCAGTCTGAACTGACAAAGCTGACAGTCGAGACTGACCATTTGTGTATTTCAAGGTAGAATTAACAGCGATTTTTGGATTGGCACAAATGCTGATGAGAGAGTTTGTCCTTAAAAAACTTAAAACCTGATTTATATGGCTGAGAAAATTCAACCCATTGCAGATCGCGTGCTCGTAGCCGCGGCACCTGCTGAAGAGAAAACTGCTGGCGGTATCATCATACCCGATACAGCCCAAGAAAAACCACAACGTGGTACAGTAGTAGCCGTTGGAAACGGCAAAAAAGATGAGCCAATGACTGTTAAAGCAGGACAGACCATCCTTTACGGAAAATATTCCGGAACCGAAATTAATATCGATGGTAAAGATTATCTCATCATGAGGGAGTCCGACATTCTTGCAATCATTGGTTAATCATTAACAATAAAACGCTACATAAAATGGCAGTTAAAACAATCACTTTCGACAACCAAGCTCGCGAATCGCTTAAAAGAGGCGTTGACGCTTTGGCAGATGCCGTGAAAGTAACACTCGGCCCGAAAGGTCGCAATGTCGTAATCGACAAAAAATTTGGTGCTCCATCTGTTACAAAAGACGGTGTTACGGTAGCACGTGAAATTGAATTAAAAGATCCCATCGAAAATATGGGTGCTCAATTGGTAAAAGAAGTGGCCTCCAAAACTGCCGATGTGGCTGGTGATGGTACCACGACAGCAACCGTGTTGGCACAAGCCATCGTGAAAGCGGGCTTGAAAAACGTTACCGCTGGCGCTAATCCAATGGATTTGAAACGTGGGATTGACAAAGCAGTTATTGCAGCTGTTAAAGGTTTACGCAGTTTGTCGATGGAAGTTGGTGACGATTTTAGTAAAATCGAGCAAATTGCCTCTATTTCAGCCAATAACGATGCCGTTATCGGTAAGTTAATTGCTGATGCAATGAAGCGCGTGACCAAAGAAGGTGTAATCACAGTTGAAGAAGCCAAATCAACGGAGACGTACGTCGATGTAGTAGAAGGTATGCAATTCGACCGCGGTTATGTGTCACCTTATTTTGTGACCAATGCTGATAAGATGGAAACGGAACTCGAAAATCCGTACATCCTTATTTACGACAAAAAAATCTCTGCCATGAAAGAGCTCCTTCCCGTACTCGAGAAGGTAGTTCAGTCAGGGCGTCCGCTCCTGATTATAGCCGAAGACATTGACGGTGAAGCATTGGCTACCCTCGTAGTGAATAAAATCCGTGGCTCACTCAAAATTGCAGCTGTAAAAGCTCCTGGCTTTGGCGATCGTCGCAAAGCCATGCTCGAAGATATAGCCATACTTACCGGCGGTATCGTTATCAGCGAAGAACGTGGTTACAAATTGGAAAATGCCGATTTGACCTATCTCGGTCGTGCCGAAAAAGTGAGCATCAACAAAGACAATACTACTTTAGTTAATGGTGCAGGTACCAGCGATGACATCAAAGCGCGTGTAAACCAGATTAAAGCACAAATCGAAAGCACGACCAGCGATTACGATCGCGAGAAACTGCAAGAGCGTTTGGCGAAATTGGCTGGTGGTGTTGCCGTCTTATATGTTGGCGCTGCTTCTGAAGTTGAAATGAAAGAGAAAAAAGACCGCATCGACGATGCCCTGCATGCAACCCGTGCAGCCGTTGAAGAAGGCGTTGTGCCTGGTGGAGGCGTTGCCTTTATCCGTGTGCTAAAATCACTCGATCGTATTTCACTCGAAAATGCCGACGAAAAAACAGGCGTAGCCATCGTTCGTCGCTCACTCGAAGAGCCATTGCGTCAAATTGCTGAAAATGCAGGCGTCGATGGTTCTATCGTCGTACAAAAAGTGAAAGAAGGTAACGGTAACTTCGGTTACAATGCCCGTCTGGATAAATATCAGAATATGCTCGTTGCCGGCATCATCGACCCAACTAAAGTGGCGCGTGTTGCCCTCGAAAATGCAGCCTCAATTGCGGGCATGTTGCTTACCACTGCTTGTGTCATTTCCGAAGATCCGGAAAATGAGTCAGCTCCGGCCATGTCGGGTGGTGGCATGGGTGGCATGATGTAAGTCATACACTTATTAGAATGAATAGCCCTACTGTCGCAAGACAGTAGGGCTTTTGTTTTAAACGTCAGATAAAAAGCGAAGCGCTTGGTCGGCCATTTGGGTACGCTTACTTTTTTGAAAGTGGCGTACATCAGTCTCAGCCTAGTTGTGTAAAATGGAAGGAGGCAAAATCTGCCTAAAACGATAGTTCGGTTAAAATAACGGGCATGTTACGCGCCATGGATAAACACCATTTGGTGATTAATGGCTTTAAATAACGGCTGAAAAGGGGCGAGAAGGCGCAAATAAACGGACGATGAACCCAGCCTGTTTCCCCTAAAAGGAGCTTCTTGTTTAGAAAGATTATAAATGACCACCGTCAACCTTGTCTGGCGGTCTTTTTGTTGTAATTCTTGTCTCCTCAGTGGTATTTTTACATCCGTCTAACCAAGGCTTAAGCATGAACAATCTTACAACACTGCTAAAATCTTCCATCGGCCGCAAACTGATGATGGCGCTTACCGGCATCTTCCTCATTTTATTTCTGGTAATTCACTTGATTGGCAACCTCCAATTGCTTATCCCTGATGGCGGAGAGTCATTTAATATTTATGCCCATACCATGGGAAACAATCCCCTGATTCAGATTGTTAGTAAGCTAAATTTTTTGTTTATCATTTTGCATATTATCTACGCTATATGGTTAGGTCGTGTTAACAAAGCAGCACGCCCTATTGGTTATGCTGGCAAAGCTGCCGATGCTACTAGTACGCTTTCCAGTAGAAATATGGGGATACTCGGTACTTTGATTTTAGTTTTTTTAGTGGTTCACCTGAAAGGGTTTTGGTATGAATTTAAGACGGGCACAGACATAGCTATGGCTACTTATGGCACCATGACCATACCTAATGTATATTTGATTATAGAAGCTGCTTTTCAAGAATTGTGGTACGTAGTTTTTTACGTGGCAATGGTGGGTGCAGTTGGCTTTCACTTATACCATGGCTTTCAAAGCGCCTTCCAAACCCTAGGTTTGGGGTATAATAAATACAAAAAGACGATTCAAACGGTAGGAATACTATATGCAATTCTTATTCCCGCCTTGTTCGCGCTTATTCCGATCGTGATGTACATTCAAAATGCCTAAAGTTATAAATACCGCAGCATGAAGCTAGATGCCAAAATACCTGTCGGTGCACTGCCCGAAAAATGGACAAAGTACCGTTCCACCGTTCGCTTGGTGAGCCCGGGAAACAAACGTAAAATCGAAATAATCGTCGTGGGAACCGGACTTGCCGGAGCTTCAGCGGCTGCTTCTTTAGCAGAGCTGGGCTACAAAGTCAAAGCCTTTTGCTTTCAGGACAGTCCCCGCAGGGCACATTCTATCGCCGCTCAAGGGGGTATTAATGCTGCTAAAAATTATCAGAACGATGGTGACAGTGTTTTCCGTTTGTTCTATGATACCATTAAAGGAGGTGATTACCGCGCCCGCGAAGCCAATGTACATCGGCTGGCAGAAGTGAGTGGTAGCATTATCGACCAATGTGTAGCGCAAGGTGTGCCATTCGCACGCGAATACGGTGGTTTATTGGATAACCGTTCTTTCGGTGGTACCCAAGTTTCGCGTACATTTTATGCACGCGGTCAAACAGGTCAACAGCTCTTACTGGGTGCATATTCAGCACTCAGTCGCCAAATCGAAAAAGGTCAAGTGGAGATGTTCAGTCGCCACGAAATGGCCGAAGTGGTAATGGTTGACGGCAAAGCCAGAGGAATTATTGCACGTGATTTGGTGAGTGGTAAACTCGAACGTCATAGCGGCCACGCCGTGGTTATCGCTAGTGGTGGCTACGGAAACGTATTTTATTTGTCGACGAATGCCATGGGCTCGAACGTTACCGCAGCCTGGAAAGCACACAGGCAAGGTGCGGTATTCGGTAACCCGTGTTTTACACAGATTCACCCAACTTGTTTGCCTCAGTCAGGCGAATACCAGTCAAAACTCACCCTCATGTCGGAGTCCCTCCGCAATGATGGCCGGGTATTGGTGCCTAAAAGCAAAGAAGACGCCCAAGCTATTCAACAAGACCGTAAAAAAGCCGCTGATATAGCTGAAGGCAATCGGGACTATTATCTCGAACGTAAATATCCAGCTTTCGGTAACCTCGTCCCGCGCGATGTGGCTTCCCGAGCTGCGAAAGAAGCCTGTGACGAAGGAAGAGGCGTATCGCCCACCGGACTCGCTGTTTTCCTCGACTTCCGCGACGCCATCAACCGCCTCGGCAAAGATGTAATCAGCGCGCGTTACGGGAATTTGTTCGAGATGTACGACAAAATAACAGGAGAAAATCCGTACGAAACACCCATGAAGATTTACCCGGCAGTTCACTATACGATGGGCGGTTTGTGGGTAGATTATAATCTGATGACAACGGTGCCAGGCTTGTATGCCATTGGTGAAGCTAATTTTTCTGACCACGGCGCGAATCGTTTGGGTGCCTCAGCACTCATGCAAGGTTTGGCCGACGGCTACTTCGTATTGCCTTACACCATTGGTGATTACCTATCCGATGAAATCAGTACCGGAAAAATTTCTACCGATGCAGAGGCCTTCACAACTGCCGAAAAAGCGGTCGACGAGCGCCAGAAAAAGTTGATGAGTATCAATGGTAAGCAGACAGTTGAAAGTTTTCACCGTCGACTGGGTAAAATCATGTGGGAGTATTGCGGTATGGCTAGGGACGAAAAAGGCCTTACCAAAGCCCGACAACTTATTCGTGATTTACGCGATGAATTTTGGTCGGATGTGCGCATTCCAGGTAATATCAATGAATTTAACCCGGAGTTAGACAAAGCCGGCCGTGTAGCCGATTTCCTAGAGCTTGGTGAACTTATGATTTTTGATGCTCTGGTACGTAGTGAGTCTTGTGGCGGACACTTCCGCCTCGAAAGTCAGACGCCAGAAGGTGAAGCCAAACGGGATGACGAAAACTACGCCTTTGTTTCGGCTTGGGAGTTTAACGGACTCGAAGGCGATCCTATACTGCACAAAGAAAATCTGGAATTTGAAGCTGTTAAACTTACGCAAAGGAGCTATAAGTAATGGGTATTGATAATATTAGCCTCACACTAAAAGTGTGGCGTCAGAAAAATGAAGCCGATAAAGGCCATTTTGAGACCTATAAACTAAAGGAAGTATCAACCCATGCTTCTTTTCTAGAAATGATCGACATATTGAACGAAGATTTGATTGTGGACGGCAAAGATCCTATAGCATTCGATCACGATTGCCGTGAAGGTATTTGCGGTATGTGCAGCATGTATATCAATGGACGGGCACACGGCCCACAATCAGCAACGACCACCTGTCAGTTGCATATGCGTCATTTTAATGATGGCGAGACGATTACCATTGAGCCCTGGCGCGCCAAACCCTTTCCGGTTATCAAAGATTTAACTGTAAATCGTTCCGCCTTCGATCATATTATGGCTGCAGGAGGTTACGTTTCGGTAAACACCGGCAACGCACCTGATGGTAATGCCATACCTATTCCTAAAGAAAATGCAGAAGAAGCTTTTAATGCAGCCGCATGTATCGGTTGTGGCGCCTGCGTAGCCGCCTGTAAAAATGCGTCGGCCATGTTGTTTGTTTCAGCTAAAGTGTCTCAATATGCCCTTTTGCCACAAGGTCAACCAGAACGTAAACAGCGGGTATTAAAAATGGTAGCAAAAATGGATGAGCTTGGCTTTGGTAACTGTACCAATACCGGTTCTTGCGAAGCCGAATGTCCGAAGAGCATCAGCATCTCGAATATTGCACGACTAAACCGTGAATATTTGAGTGCATCAGTCGCTCCAGGAAGTTAAAATTTTATCAATTCTATGTAAAAATCCGATTGTTGTAAACAGTCGGATTTTTTTATGGTTATTTTTAAAGGCAGACGCACTAAAAGTGTTTGTTTACCATTGTCCTTAAGATGATTTTCCGCCGGCTTGCAATATTACTTTTGGTTTTATTAGCTTCTACCTATTCGGCTGATGCAACCCATAACCGTGGTGGAGAAATTACCTACCGCTATTTGAATGGGCTTACCTATGAGGTGAAAGTGGTTATTTATACCAAAGCAGCAAATGCTGCCGATCGGCCCACGCTTGAGGTAAACTGGAATTATGGAGGTAGACGCGATTCTGTGCCTAGAGATGCTCCCGGTGCGGTTTCGGTAGGTAATGATATTTTGAGGAACAACTACACCGTTACCCATACTTTCCCTGGACCCGGCACCTACAAAATTTCCGTGCTCGACCCGAATAGAGTTGGAGGGGTACAGAATATTAATGGTGGGGCGTCGGTTAATGTGCCTTTTTATGTTGAGACCTTCATAACCATCAATCCTTTTCTGGGGCCAAACAATTCGCCTATTCTTAGCTTTCCACCTATAGATCAAGGATGTGTGAACCGACTGTTTGTCCATAATCCTGGCGCTTCTGATCCAGATGGTGATAGTTTAAGCTATAGTTTGGTACCCTGCCGGGGCGAAAATGGTTTACCGGTACCCAATTATACTTTCCCGGATATACCTCCTTTTTTACGAATAGATGGGAATGGTGATTTTATATGGAATGCACCACGCAATGCGGGTATATTTAACTTTGCTATACTTATTCAGGAATGGCGGAATGGAGTGAATATAGGCTCTGTGGTGCGCGATTTTCAGGTAGATATTGGAAACTGCAACAACCGGCCTCCTGTATTTGATGTAGTGCGAGACACTTGTATTTTGGCAGGTACTGTGCTCCAGTTCCCAGTTACTGCACGTGATTTTGATTTCCACACCGTGACGATGACCGCTGTAGGGGGTCCTTTTGCTCCACCACGCGGATTTACGACAATCAATCCGGCAACTTTTCCGCAGACTGTGTCAAATCCAACGACTGTTTCAGCCCAATTTCGCTGGTCAACTACCTGCGATCATATTCGGAGAGATCCTTATCAGGTTACTTTCCGTGCCGAAGACAATGGTAATCCTAAATTGGTAGCCTACGAAACGTTTAGCATACGCGTCTTAGCACCTCCGATTCAAAATCTAACAGCAAGCTCGGCTGGAGGTCGCATTACCCTAAATTTTGACCCATCTAGTTGCTCTCAAGCAATTGGCTATAAAATATACCGACGACAAGGTAGTAACTTGTTTACGCAAGATGTTTGTGAGACAGGTGTTCCCGCTGGCAGCGGATACGTTTTTATCGACACGCTAATGGGGCTGAACAATACTACTTATATCGACGATAATCAAGGTGCGGGACTGCCAGCAGGTGAAACGTATTGTTACCGGGTTACTGCCTTCTTTTCGCCGTTTAATTACGACCCCCTTGGCGGTTCAGAAAGTAAAGTTTCGGAGGAAGTCTGTGAAGAAGTAAAAAGAGATTTACCTGTCATCTCACGTGTCAACGTGCTCAGTACAGCTATCTCAACGGGCAGCATAGCAATTGAGTGGGAGTCGCCGGTACAACTAGACACAATGCAATTTACTGCTCCTTATCGCTATGAAATTTACCGAAATAGTGGAATTAACGCTGGAGGCGTAAACAGAACCATAGTCACCACACGAAATTACCCCACTGCCGCGGCGTTGTGGGCAGATACGACCTTGCTTGATGCCAATATCAACACAGTTACGAATGGTTTTACCTACGAAATTGATTTTTATTCCGCCAGCAGTTTAGCTAAAATTGGTAAGGTAAAAGCAGCAAGTAGTGTTTTTCTGTCGGTTGGCGAAACCGATGCTACCCTCAATCTTAGCTGGAATTATAATGTCAACTGGACCAACGATAGCGTATATGTTTTCCGTGACGATGCCGGGACTTTTGTACAAATTGCAGTTGTAGCTGCAACGGATACCGGTTACTCAGATATTGGTTTGGTCAACAACGTAGAATATTGTTATTATGTAACGACGAATGGGGCATTTTCTACCATAGGCTTGTCGGATAGTATATTAAACGATAGCCAAATTCGCTGTGGTTCACCGAAAGATACCGTTCCTCCCTGTCCACCTCAGATTACCGCTGACGGGAACTGCGATTTGTTCCGCAATGAAATTAGTTGGACCCAAGATGGTAGCTGTTCCCTGGATTTGTTACGTTGGCGCATCTACTATAAAGAAAGCGCAAGGGGTGAATATCAATTGCTCGATTCTGTCTCTGCCGATGCTATTGATTTGCGCTATAGTCATTTGAACTTGATAAGCTCAATCGCTGGTTGTTATGTACTTACAGCCGTCGACTCTGCCTTAAACGAAAGCACTTTTAGCAATGAATCTTGTGTTGAGAATTGCAAACTATACGAATTGCCCAATGTATTTACACCTAATGGAGATGGGGTAAATGATCTATGGATTCCCCAAACAGGGTTTAAGTTCGTAGAGCGCATCGATTTGGTCATTGCGAATCGTTGGGGAAAAGTTGTTTTCACATCCTCAGATCCAGGTATTTTCTGGACTGGAAATAACAAGGATGGTAACCCGCTCGAAGGTGGGACCTATGTATATACTATACGCATCTATTTCCGGGCATTAGAAGGCGAACTCGCCGTCGAGAGGCAAGGCATGATAGAGTTAATTCGCTAAAATTGGCTAATGTTTACAGGGATAATTGAAGAGCTCGGCTTGGTTTCGATAATCGAACAGGACAATCAAAATGTTCACTTTACAATCAATTCACCAATATCCGGTGCATTGAAAGTGGATCAAAGTGTGGCACATAATGGCGTTTGTTTAACGGTAATTGTTTGTAATGCTACTAGTCATACCGTTACTGCGATAAGTGAAACCATCAATAAAACTAATCTCGCCCATTGGGCAGTGGGTAGCCTCATTAACTTAGAACGATGTATGCCTGCCAATGGCCGGTTTGATGGCCACATCGTACAAGGTCACGTAGATCAAACCGCAGTCTGTTCTAAGGTGAGCGAAGAAGGGGGGAGCTGGCGTTACACTTTTAGTTATAACCCTGCTTTTGGAAATATGACGGTTGAAAAGGGCTCAATCTGTATTAATGGCGTAAGTCTTACGGTTGTTGATTCAGGTGTTGATTTTTTTTCAGTGGCTATTATTCCTTATACCTATGAACACACTCAGTTTAAGATGCTTCGCCAGGGCGATCTCGTAAATCTAGAGTTCGATATAGTTGGTAAGTACATCAAACGATTAATGGGACGCTGATATGCCAGAAACCTATGCAATAGCGCAAACTTTAGTATTTTTGACAGCGCTAGAAAAAAATAATAACAAGGCGTGGTTAGATGAAAATCGTTCAAGTTATGATGTTTGTCGTTCAGCCTTTACCCAGCTTGTGCAAGATTGGGTTGATAACATGGTATCCCGTGAGCCAAGTCTTGCGGGACAGTCGGCCAAATCAGCGATTTTTCGCCTAAACCGCGATGTTCGCTTTTCGGCTAATAAAAGCCCCTATAAAACAAATTTCTCGGCCTACCTGGCCAAAGGAGGGAAAAAGTACCCTGGTGCAGGCTACTACCTAAACATCGACCCTAAGGGTTCCTTTTTGGCCTGTGGTATATGGATGCCGCCAGCCCCCGTCTTACAAGCCATACGCCAGGAAATAGACTACAACTTAACCGAGTTTGAAGCAATTTTGAAAACAGTCCATAAAGGGAATTTTTTTAAATCAATGGAAGGCGAAATGTTAAGCCGACCACCCAAGGGTTATGATGCAGATAATCCAGCAATAGCCCACTTGAAGCAGAAAAGTTTCGTTTTGGCTATTGATTTGGATAATAAGTCGCTCACTTCCAGCAATCTCATCGAAAAGCTTGTAGCTAATTGTATCCAAGTAACACCCTTTGCCGCTTTTTTGAACAGAGCAGTTGATGTTTTGGAACTTTAAGTTCTTTTGCAAAAGGTTGAGAGCGCGTTAAACAGCTCTCTTTTATTAATAGGTTTTTTAATAGTGGTGTTCATTCCACTCACCATGCCTTCGTGGGCACTTTCTTCAAATACGTCAGCTGTGATACCAATTATGGGAATATTGGGGTTTTTTGTGTTCACTTCGCCAGAGCGTATTGCTCGTGTGCAGCTTAATCCATCCATTATAGGCATGTGAAAGTCCATCAATACACCATCATAGTTGTTCTCTTGCAGCATTTTCAAACCTTCCTTGCCGTTAAATGCAAAGTCGAGTTGAATTTTTGCTCTACCGAGTAAAAGCGACATAACTTTTTGATTCATCTCATTGTCCTCAACATAAAGGAGATTTAGGCCTTCCAATTCTTTTTCTGGCAATTTGTTGTCGATTTTCTCCTGGCTAGGTTCTGCAGCAGACAAGTCGAAATGCATATCAAAACTAAATTCAGAACCAACGCCGGGCATGGATTTGAGTTTAATCTCACTGTCAAAAAGCTCTAATAAACGGCGCGTTATGGTAAGCCCGAGACCAGTGCCCCCATACGTTCTTTGTATTCCTTTGCCTCCCTGGTGAAAACTTTCAAAGATAGACGCCTGCTGTTCTATAGGTATACCAATGCCTGTATCCGTCACTTTAAACCGCAATTGAATGCTTTTTTCATCCCTTTTTAGCACATGACAGCTGAGTTTTACATGGCCTTTTTTAGTAAACTTGATAGCGTTAGACACCAAATTCATGAGTACCTGAAAGAGCCGAGTTTGATCAGTTTGAATCATTTTCGGTAAATCAGAGGCCAAGGCAAACTCTAAGCGGATATTTTTGCTTTTTGCTTTAAAGGCAAGGTTATTTTCTAACTCCCTGAACATCCGACCTAAGTTAGATTGTTCAATATGGATGCCGATTTTACCTTCTTCGATACTGGCGATGTCCAATACATCGTCTATTATTACTAACAGTACATCAGCTGCGTATTTAATCGATTGAAGTTTATCGTATGATTTGCTTTCAGTAACGTCTTCAAGTAACATATCCGTCAAGCCAAGAATTGAATTCATAGGCGTTCGGATTTCGTGGCTCATGTGCGATAAAAATTCAGATTTGGCGCGCAATAATTTCTCAGTTTCCGCTTTGGCTTTCTCTATAACGGATAAATTGCCCTGAATTTCAATATTTTGACGTTCGATAATTTCGTTTTGACTGATGAGCATACGATTATTCTTGCTCTTTTGATATACTGCCCAAATAAGCCCGATGAGCACAACTAAACTGAGAAAAGATAGACCAATCAGAAAACGATTGCGCCATTCGATGTTATCAATAAACTCCTGCTGTTGTACCAGACTTTCTTTGCTTTTGAGTAACTCTGATTCTTTGTTGTTAAGTAAGAATTTGAGTTCCATATCAGCCAGATTCCGTTCCATTTCTTGATCATTGCTTTGTCTTTCAAAAAAGATCAGCTTTTCAAGGTAGATTAATGCTTCTTTACTGTTGTTCACCGACTTGAAATACTCATAGAGGCTTGAGCAAGCCTTTTTTGACAAATCTAGGTTTTTGGTTTCTTCCGCAATTTGCAGTTCTTTTTTAAGCATGGCGATTGCTTCTGCTACCTGTCCTCGTTTTAACTTTTGATTCGCATGAATGATATTAATTTCATTTATCTCCAACAAAAAGCCTAGTTCGCTGAATTTTTTCTTAGCCACATCAAATGCCTCGTCGCCTGCATCGTAATCCCCTTTGGCGTATAGTACCCGTCCATAAGTTACATTTCCCCAAGCGTATTCATTCCAAACTTTATATTTCCCCAAACTATCTATGGCCTGCTTGGCATAATTAAAAGCACTGTCTAATTCATTCAGCCTGAGGAATATATTGGATATATAAAGAAAGGAATGGCCTAGCAGAATGTGTTCGCCAGAGTTAATTCGGGCTTGTGCTCCTTTTTTGAAATAGGTCATTGCGCGCTTGAAGTCTCCCTTTTGTCGGTAAACAATGGCAATGTTATTTAATGCCACAGCTTGACCACGTCCACGGTCTTCTTCTAAAGTACGTGTTGCAGCAGCTTGGTAGTAATTAAGTGCTTTGTCGTATTCCTTCTGGTCGTAATATATATTGCCAATGTCGATGAGTGAGAAGGGCAGGATTCGTTTGAGGTTGTATTTTTCTACAATTAACAATGCTTTTTGAAAAGCATGTAGCGCAAGATCGAGATACCCTTTTTGACGATAAATAAGCCCCTTAGCTGCATAAAAATTGCTTGAATAAGCTTCCATGCGCATTTGAATGGCCAGTTCGAGGCCGACATCTGCAATAGCCAAACCTTTCTCCGGCGTTAATTGGCCATACTTGTTTGTGAGTTCTAATGCTATAGATAAAGTGTTAGAATCAATCTTACCCTCTGATTTAAGTTTTTGATATGTTTTTTCTAAGCTGTCGAGATAAACTTGCTCATAATTATTCCCCAATACAATCACGCGGTCACTATCAGATGAAGCGCCTTGTGCATTTACGAGAATTTTTCCGAAAACGAGAATTAGTATGAATGTGATTCCCCTCAAGTGTAGATTATTTTGAGCCAATTTACTGCTTGAATTCTTTAAATATTAGCGTGTATTGAAAAAAAATATTATTTTCAATAACAGGCACGATAATTTTGGTTAAAATTCAAAAAAAAAGCGGTCAGTTGTTAAACTGACCGCTTCAAATTTTTGGGGAATATTAACCTTTTGTGGCCTCTACATCTAGGGTAATTCCAATCTGATCATTGATTACTTTGTCGCCAAGTTCTGGAAAAAATTTACCTGAACGGTAGCGGATATCCCAAAGGGTGCGATCGATAGAAAAAGTGGCCTTAGCTTGAATTTTATCCTCGCTCAAAAGAACCAATGCAGGGAAACGTATGCCTTGGACAATACCTTTCAGCGTCAGGTTTCCACTGATAAAGTGGGTATTTCCTTTTTCATCTGGGGCAGTAAAAGCCTCTACACCCGTAATTTCAAATTGCCCTTGCGGATGTGTTGCTGTAGCAAAAAAATCATCCGATTTAAGGTGGTCCAATAAGTCAGCGTTTTTGTCCGGGTCTTTCAAATCAAGTACGGTAATGCTATTCATGTCCAGTTCAAACTGGCCACCGCTGAGGGCACCATCTTGAACCAATAATTTGCCGCCACTGGTAGTTATGGTGCCATAATGCTCGCCAGTTAGTTTTTTGCCCAACCATCGAATAGGTGTTTTCGCATTGATGAGGTATACCTCAGCATTTTCACTTGCAGCAGCAACTGTTACTTCTGTTGATTCAGCAGATTGATTAGTATTTGTACAAGAACTAAACAGTGTTGCGCCAAAAAACAGCGAAAGAAAAAAGAGTTTTTGCATATTTCGTTTTTTAAATAAGCTTTTAAACAAAAGAAATAGAGTAAATGTTTTATGGCACAAGCGGAATAAATATGCTCGAGCCAGGACCGATAGGGATATCCAATGTAATCCAAATTCCAAATAATATGATCCAACCTATCAGGAAGGCTATACTGTAAGGTAGCATGGTAGAGATAACTGTGCCGATACCTGCTTTTTTGTCATAACGTTGAATAAAGGCAACAATTAAGGCAAAATAAGACATCATAGGAGAGATAATGTTCGTAACGCTGTCGCCTATACGGTAAGCACATTGGGTGAATTCGGGGCTGTAACCCAATAGCATGAACATCGGAATAAAAACAGGCGCCATTATCGCCCACTTCGCCGATGCACTACCCATTATGAGATTAATCATTGCTGCAATTAAGATAAATGCAGTCATTAATGAGATATCATTCATCCCAGAGGCTTTGAGTACATCGGCGCCCTTGATAGCAAATATGAGCCCTAGATTGGTCCAATTGAAGTAAGCCACAAACTGCGCGGCAAAAAATACCAAAACGATATAGGAACCTAAAGTCTCCATCGACTTAGACATACCTTTCATTACATCGCTATCGTTTTTGAAGGTACCCGCGGCTATACCATAGGCAATACCACAAAGCGCCGACATTAGAAAAATAAAGGCGACAATGCCCGACATAAAGGGGGACTTCAAAATACCGCCATCTATAGGATTTCGGAGATAGCCATTTTCAGGAATCAACCCGCCTAAAATAAAGGCAATAAACAAAAAGAGAGTGATACCAGCCCAGCGTAGTCCCTTTTTTTCTGCAGCTGTGAGCGAGCGGATTTCTTCCGGTTTTTCATCACCGGTGTAAGTTCCTAAGCGTGGGATGACGATTTTTTCAGTGACCCAAGTTCCTAAAATCGAGATCAGGAAAGTGGAACCGAACATAAAGTAATAGTTAGCAGCTGGATTGACTACATAACTGCTATCAATGATGCGTGCGGCTTCCTCCGATAGTCCAGCCAAAAGTGGATCGATGGTTCCCAAAAGCAAATTGGCACTATAGCCACCAGAAACACCAGCAAAAGCAGCAGCTAATCCCGCCAAAGGATGGCGGCCTGCTGCAAGAAAAATAACTGCAGCCAATGGCACAAGTAATACATAACCTACTTCACTGGCGGTGTTGGAAATTACGCCGGCAAAAACAATTACCAGAGTAAGTAATTTTTTGGGTGCTGCCAGTACTATTTTACGGAGCAAGGAGCCAATCAAGCCGCTGCCCTCGGCAATACCTATACCCAATAAAGCGACTAAAACAGTTCCTAATGGGGCAAAACTGGTAAAGTTAACGACCATCTTCTCCAAAATCATGTGTAAGCCTTTGGCCGAAATCAGGTTCACCGGAGTAACGGTTTCGCCAGTACCTGGATGAATAACAGCTAAATCAAATTGCGCTGCCACCCACGACATAAGGACGACAAAGGCAGCAAATCCAGCAAATAAAGTAGCAGGATGGGGCAGGGCGTTACCGAGTCTCTCTACGATAGAAAGAAAACGGTCAACAGCAGAACGTTTTTCTAGGCTCATTTTGTGAATTTAATGACGTGGAATCCGGGAATAATAGTGGAGTCGACCTGATACTGACTAAATTTAGATTGTACCAAGTCGATGATTTCGCTGGTTTTAAAAGAGGATGCTTTTATACCATATTGGTCGGCCTCTTCGGTATAGTTGAAATAAAAAAAGGTGGCCCCCTTCTCCAATCTTGACCACAGTATATCAATCAATAATCTGTTTTGGGCTATACCTATAGGTCGGCCAAGCCGGCTTTCATCCATTATGATGCCGCTGTAGGGAATTTCCGCTCCAATTTTGCCTTGCATGATGTCGGTCAACCGCAATTGTGCATCCGTATATTCCGAAAAATTGGCCCTAAACGCTGTATGGTTCTCTTCATCAACCACCAGTAATAAATTATAACCGCGATGGAGCAGATCTTGCGTAACGGCAATGTTTTCTCGGAGCAGGAGGAGTACCGGTTCGGGTTTTGGATAGGCTAAATATTTAGCGATACCATCAAGCGGAATGGAAGGCGGAGTTGCGGTTTCGTTTTTTTTCTTCAGCGATGAACAAGCAGTTGTCCCGAAAAGGCTGATTATAAGCAGGAATATAAAATATTTACGCATATGAAGTCACGAAGATAAAGAACCTTCGTTGCGAACAAAGCGGTTGCTGGGCTGTTTTGCTAATTTTACAGCGTGTTCCGAATAGCCTATCACCCCATTTTTAAACATCCCTTACCGGATGGACATCGATTTCCGATGTTGAAATATGAAATCTTGCCAGAGCAACTCTGCTACGAAGGCACCGTTACTGAAAGTCAGTTTTTCGAGCCAGAACCATTGGCGCATCAAGTAGTACTTGCCGTACATGAAGCACAATATCTGGATAGATTGTTAACACAAACGTTGACCAAGCAGGAGATCCGCAGGATTGGCTTTCCACTGTCAGCTGATTTAATTGAACGCGAACTGCGTATTGCTCAGGGTACGGTAACTGCTTGTAAGTTTGCCACAGACGACGGTATCGCCTTTAATATCGCTGGAGGAACGCATCATGCCTTTCGGGATGCAGGAGAGGGGTTTTGTCTGTTGAACGACCAAGCGATAGCAGCGCAGTATTTAATCGATAATAAACTGGCACAACAAATTCTAATCATCGATTTAGATGTACATCAGGGTAATGGCACAGCTGCAATTTTCAAAAATGAAAGTAAGGTGTTTACATTGAGTCTACATGGCAAGGATAATTTTCCATTGCATAAAGAAAAGTCAGACTTGGATATCGCCTTCGAAAATGATACATCAGACGAGCTTTATTTGGCCACCTTAACCACCACTTTGGCGAAAGTATTAGTTGAGCTGAAACCAGATTTTCTATTTTTTCAAGCAGGCGTAGATGTTTTGGATACAGACAAACTCGGAAAACTAAAACTCAGTAGGGAAGCTTGTAAGAAGCGTGACCGTATCGTTCTAGAATCTGCCCGTAAGTATGCTTTACCACTGGTAGTCTGTATGGGTGGGGGCTATTCCGAAAAACTAACGGATATTATAGAGGCACATGCCAATACCTATCGACTGGCGAAGGAAATTTATTAACCAAAACAACGTTTGGACTTCTATTTTTGAATTAAATACAAACTCCTTATGCGCTACTTGATTATCTGTTTGGCTCTGCTTTTTTCGAATATAGCTCAGTCCCAAAATGTTAAACCCTTCGAAGGTGAAATACTTTTTAAATTGGAGATTAAAGGTGGGGATGAAGAGATGAATATGGCGCGGCAGTTTATGCCAACAGGCTTTGTGTATACTATAAAAGGAGACAACGTATTAATTAAAACCCTCGGCACAAATTCAGCGATAATGACTGGAAATGCGGTTTACAATGCAAAAAGCAATAAGGCATTTTTGGTGCAAGAAGCGTCAAAAACAATCTATTTGATAGCGCCAGCTAGAGAAACAGAAGAAGTAAGCGAAGACGCAAGTAATGTCCCTTTAGTGGTTGCCGGCACTGAAACGAAGACGATAGCGGGTTATATATGCAAACATTTTATTATAGCGAGCAACGAGGAGGAAGGAGATAAAACGGAGATTTGGGTAACCGATGCTATACAAGTAAATATGCCCCCAGCACTAGGAGACAACATGCCGATTGATCAGAAAATTATGTCGATTGTTAAGGGTTTCCCATTGGCTATGCAAATGGAAGGCCCAGGTGGGTTAAAAATAACGATGCAAGCTGAAAAGGTTGAAAAAAAGCAAATCAGTGCTGGTGTTTTTGACATGCCAAAAGGGTTTGATGTTAAGCCGCTTGACCCGAATACCGCAAGACCTGGAGGCGAAGAGTGATTGACGAAAATCATAACCCTTGGACTACCCTTGAGTCTAGCTTGAAGTACGAAAACCCTTGGATATCGGTTACAGAACACCAGGTCCTAAATCCAAATGGGGGAAAGGGAATTTACGGAACAGTTCATTTTAAAAATTTGGCCATTGGTATCCTTGCTTGCGATGGGGATAAAATCTGGTTAATCGGTCAGTATCGTTACCCGCTCAAACAATATAGTTGGGAAATTCCCGAAGGTGGGGGTAATCACAATACGCCACCCTTGGCTTCAGCCCAACGAGAACTACGCGAAGAAGTAGGTGCAACCGCTGAGCATTGGGAAGAGGTTGGCCGTTCTCATCTGTCTAATTCCGTGAGCGACGAGTTGGCGCTTATTTATAAAGCCTCCGGCCTTCAATACGAAGCGGCGCAACCCGAAGAAACGGAAGAGTTGCAACGCAAATTAGTTACGCTGGATGAAGCCATTCGGCTAATTAATGCACAGGAAATAACCGATAGTATTTCGATTATGGCCATTCAATGGTTGCACATAAGCAGACTCACAACAAGCCGTTCAAATGACGCGTTTTGAGTAATTGACCTACGTGCTGGTCGACAGGAAAAGTAAAAAATTCTGCTGGCTCCAAGCTCGAAATAGGGGTAAAATAGAATGTTTCATCTTCTTCCGATGTGCGGTCGAGCGTTTTTAACTTCGGACGGAAGCTGATAGCTGCATGCACCTCATAATAGATGCTGATTAATTGAATTTGTGGGTCAAAGGCCGATGCAACATAAAAATCAGTCGTATAAAAGTGGTTTCCCACCGAAACGTCTAAATCCAATTCTTCTTTAAACTCGCGAACAAGACAATCCGCAATGCCTTCGCCCCATTGAAGCCCACCACCTGGAAATTTAATCATATAGCGACTTTTGTGGGTTTCCTCTGCTATAAGAACTTCTTGATGCGCATTTATGAGTAATCCGTAGACACGAAGGGTAAATGCTTTTTTGTCAGACTTCATCTCAATTTTACCTTTAGCGATGGGCAAGTGCTAAATTAGCGTTATTGAAGCCAACCTTATGCGACGTATACTTTTAGTTTACTCCTTGTTCTCCTTTTTCATTTCGCCAATACTTGCCCAAAAACCTGTAGGAGAAATCCCCCTGCCGATAGCGAAAATGCCAAAAAATATTGTGTTGCTCATCGGTGATGGCATGGGCACGAGTCAGATTTATGCCGGTATGGTTGCAAATGGGAATATTTTGCAGTTGGAGCGGTTTAGTTTTGTAGGCTTTAGCAAAACGAGCTCCTACGATAATTTAATCACCGATTCAGGCGCAGGTGCAACAGCGCTTTCTATTGGGAAAAAAACATACAACGGTGCTATTGGCGTAGCCGGCGATACGGTCGTTTACGAAACAATACTTGAAAGCGCAAAGGCAGCTGGTAAGGCAACAGGAATGGTAGCAACTTGCGCCATTACCCATGCTACTCCGGCTTCTTTTGTAGCACATCAACCCGACCGTAATTTATCGGAAGCGATAGCAGAAGATATCGCCAAGGCTAAAGTGGATTTGCTGATTGGAGGTGGACTACAATATTTCGAAGAACGTAAAGATGGCCGAAACCTAGTAGCTGTTATGGAAGAAAGCGGTATACGGGTAGTACGAACAGAGGCAGATTTATTTGGTATAACTACCTTGCCATTCGCTGCGCTCCTCTGGGATAAACACCCCGCACCAAAACATGAAGGCAGGAACGATATTCTTCCACGAGCGACCTATCTGGCATTGGAAAAATTAGCCGAAAATGAAGCTGGATTTTTTTTGATGGTAGAAGGCTCACAGATAGATTGGGGTGGCCACGACAACAACACCGACTACATCGTTCAAGAAATGATGGATTTCGACCAGGCCATAGGCGTGGCCGTCGATTTCGCTGAGCGCAATAAAGAAACCTTGGTTATTGTGACCGCCGACCATGAAACCGGTGGTTTTTCAATCAATGGAGGTGACTTATCGAAAAAAACGGTGTCAGGAAAATTCACAACAGGAGGTCATACAGCCGTCATGGTGCCAGTTTTTGCATTTGGACCAGGTGCCGAAGCTTTTTCAGGTATCATGGACAATACCCAATTGTATGAGAAAATGATGCAAGCCCTCGACCTCAATCGTAAAAAATCGGCAGTTAATTGGAAGGATAAGGCGAAATTTTAATCCTGTAAATTAGCTCTTCACGATTAATCGGAAGCCATTCCCGTGGATGTTCATGATTTCAATGGCGGTATCTTGACTGAGAAATTTCCGCAGCTTCGTAACATAAACATCCATCGATCGGGAGGTGAAATAATTGTCGTCCTTCCATATCCGATTTAAAGCTTCACTTCTCGGTAGTACTTTATTGACGTTTAACGCGAGCATTTTGAGCAATTCTGCTTCTTTTGGAGAAAGCCTGTGAAGCGCACCTTCTGCTGTTTTTAATTCGCGTATAGCATAGTCGAATTGGTATTTTCCGAGTTGAAATAGATTGGCCTCCACACCCAAGTCTTTGTGATCTACGCGGTTGAGTACGGCTTTGATTTTAAATAGCAATACATCGGAGTCGAACGGTTTGGTGATATAATCATCTGCACCTAGCTGAAAGCCTGTTATGATATCCTGTTTCATGCTTTTCGCCGTCAGGAAAAACAAGGGTGCCGTTTTATTGATCTGCCTGATTTCTTCCGCCAGCGTAAATCCATCCTTTTCGGGCATCATCACGTCAAGGATACACATGTCAAATTGTCCTTGCTTAAAGCTACTGATCCCCGTATTGCCATTCGTGCAAAGGGTGACTTGGTAATCATTGAGTTGGAGAAAATCACGGAGTACAGAACCAAAGTTGGGGTCGTCCTCGACCAATAAAATATGTTTGCGCATAACTTTTAGTTGGAACTTAATGGCAGTGTAATAGTAAAAGTGCTTCCTATTTCTAACTCACTATCAACGCTAATGCTGCCCTTGTGGGCCTCTACAATCGCCTTGACGTAACTCAGGCCGAGGCCAAATCCTTTGATGTTGTGAACATTACCAGTTGGAAGTCGGTAGAATTTCTCAAAAATACGCTGTCGTGTTTCACGGTTCATGCCTATTCCATTGTCTTTAATTCGAATCACTGCTTTTTGCCCGATTATAGCTCCCGTTATTACTACGTCAGGATTTGCTTTCGCGTATTTTAGTGCATTGTCAAGCAAATTAGTAAACGCGTTCAACATGTGTGATTCATCGCAGTCAATAAAGCAAACTTCATGTCCACATATCAAGCTCAATTTTGCTTGCCTGTTTTCATATTGCATCTCCATCAAGTCTAATGCGTGTTCAAGCAGATAGCGCAAATCAAGACGTTGTAAATGTAGCGTCAACTCCTGCCGTTCCAATTGAGCCGTTTGCAACACCTGCTCAACATGGGTATTCATTCTTTTATTCTCTGTTTTGATGATGCCCAAATATTTGGTTGTAAGCTCAGCATCAAATTGCACCTTCGGATTCGCCAATGCATCTGCGGCCAAATTGATGGTCGCTAGTGGCGTTTTAAACTCATGCGTCATGTTATTGATGAAGTCGGACTTCATATCGCTCAATTTTTTCTGCCGGAGTAAAACCGAAATGGTCACAAAAAAAACGACAAACAGAACGAGTATAAGTGCAAATGAGACCAAGAGCATCCCCAATAAATTTCCCAGCAAAAAGGAAGTTGGATGAGGGAAATGCACCAGCAAACGTTCGTTTAAATTGAACATATCATTCGGGAAAAGCCGCGCTTCATAATTGGTAAGAGAAGGCAAACTATCTCCGTAGATGCGTTGAACGATGTCTTTTTGTTCTCGAACAACTTGAAACTGAAAATCAATCGTAATGCCATGTTGCTGTAAATTCGAACGAAGCATTGAGTCAAATTCATGCTCAGAAATGCGCTGTTCAATGGGCTGTTTTGGCGATATATAGTCGAATGCTACTTTGTTTAACAAGCTGTCGATACGCAACTTTTTTTGAACGACTTGTTCTGTGAATTGGGGCGTTTTTTCTGCTTTTCGGGGTTTTTCAACAAAGGCAGTAGCAGGTGGCACAGTTAGTTGTTTGCTTTTTACCCTTTCATTATCTCCTTGATTCATGAATAAGAGGTCACTTTTACCTGAACTCGTTGGCAGGGGAAAACCCGTCATTTCAAAATAGAAAGGATCACCCGTTGAAAGGTTAAAATTCAAGCTGTCAACCCAAAGATCCATTATACTGTCCAAATCAATGGTGATATGAAACAATTGCCTGCCTTCTGGTCTTTTTTTAGGCATTTCCTCATGGTATGAGGCTTCCATTTGCGGGTTTCTGGAACCCACAACTCGGGTAGGCTGAGCTATTAGCGTTGGATAAACCTTGTTCCTAGCTGAAATTAAACTGTCGTCATGCGCGCGCTGTTGCTGGGTGAGGTCTGGGAAACTAGCTATAGGTAATGAATTAGAGCTTTTTGGGCTATTTTTCCGAGATTTTGTTCGCGTTTCTTTTGCCGAAACAATACTTTCTACATCATCGTAGGTGTAAATGACCGGTCCGGCCAAAGAATCAATCTGCCTGACAAGTTGTTTCTGGTCTAAACTATTCGCAAATAGCCGCGAAGCCTCCCTCGCCTCAAGTGCATAATTAGTTGATTTCAGAGCCTCCGATACACTTCGGTCGAATTCATCGGCCTTCATCTTGAATGCTTCCCGCATCCAAAACGCCTGAACGGCAACAAGCCCGATGAGCGCCATGGCCATCGCAAAAATGAGAACTGGGATTAGCTTCTGCTTCATTGAAGTAAAACAATGCAGTAAAACTACCGTATAAAATAAGCAATTTGTGGCTTTTAACGTTTCCTTAACGGTATTTAAGACCTGTTTAACAGCAAATTAGCCTAAAATATTGGCGCTGCAATGTTGCCTAAATAATTTCTATTTTCAAATGGGATTACCTCCGGCTATTGCTTACCTTGTACAATTACTCGCTTCTTCTTTTGAGATACTTGCTGCAAAAAGTCGTTAACTGGGGTGTGGATGACACCCAGGCTGTTGAAAAACAGCGTAAAGTCAGAATCATCAATGCCATTATTTTATTGGCATCAGCTGCCATATTAGGCATTACTATTTACGATTACCTGCGCGAATTCCCTTCAATAGTTTGGCTGAATTTAATTTTTTTAGGCCTCTTTTTGAGTTTGTTCGCGGCCACGGGCAAAGGATACAGTAACCTTGTCGTCTACCTGCTTTTGCTGCTAACATCTGGGCTAATTTTTTTCTATTCTACCTTCTACGGCGCTGATTATGGTGCCTATTTGTTTTATTTTCTCATATTAATCTCAATCCCGTTTGCAATCGATTTTCAAAAACGACTGCAACTGTTTGGTTTGTTGCTTTTTGTGGTCTTCTCGCTGTTTATCAGCTTGGTTTTTGAATTTCCTTGGCAGATACAACTGCCCCCCGAATTGCTCAAAGAAGCATTTAAAGGGAATGTCTTACAAGTTGGGATACTTGCAATCTTTTTGGTTTTGGTCATTCATTGGTCGAACGACGATGTAAAAGGGAGGATGCGCCGGGCGATGGAGCAAGTGGAAACTATGCTAGAGCATACCAGCTATTATATTTGGTCTGTTGATGCTGATCTAAACTTGGTGCAAGCCAATGCACGCTTCAAGCAGTTTTTAGCACATCGGTTCGGAATTGACCCGAAAGAAGGTGCGAACATGCTGACATTTATGAATCCTGAACTACAGGGTTTTTGGAAAGAAAAATACCGACTCGGACTCACTGGCCAGAATCAAGTATTTGTCTCCACCTTCAATTTTCAGAATGGCGTACCCTTGACCCTGGAAATTAGCTTATTTATCATAAAAAACGATTTAGCTGAAGTCATTGGCATCACAATTTATGGCAATAACGTAACAGACAAACTTCAAATCGCAGAAGCACTTCGCGAAAACAGAGAATTGTTGACGGATGCCCTTGAGTTGGCGCAACTGGGGACATGGCGCTCAGATCTAGTTAACAACGAAGTGTATTGGGATGAAAGAAGCACCCAAATATTTGGGACAGATCTACAACACCGTGGTTTAAGGGCGGCCGATTATTACGAGCGTATTCACCCCGATGATCTAAATGCTGTTAAGTCAAAAATTCAACTGTTTGAAAAGACTGGAGGCGAAATTCGTTTGGATCATCGCATCATTACCCCTGCAGGTGAGCTTAAATATGTTCATGAACAAGCATCTGCTCGGGAGAATGAAAAAGGAGAGGTGATAGAAGTCCGGGGGATAATTCAAGACGTTACGGAAGTGCGTAAGCAGAAGGAATTAGAGGAAAGAGCCAACCATTTATTGTCCGAGATTAAGGAGGCAACAGAAACGCTGCTGGTGGATAGTGATTTTGAGCAAGCTTTCCAAAAAACCGTTGCCAGAGCTTCCCAGGCTATTGGTGCATCTTACGCTTGGGTGTTTCGGCATTTTGATTCTGAGTTTGGTCCGGCAGCAAAATTGATTACGCCTTTAGAAGATGCCCGAGTGAATCTGAAAGAGCGACTTATTTTGGAAAGAGGACTAACCTACAAAAAAATTGGCTTTGAAAACTGGTTCAATAAGCTACGAATGGGTGAAACTATCGTAGGTCAAATTTCAGAACTGCCAGAAAGCGAGCAGAAAGTATTCAAGATTTTTGAAATACATTCTGTATTGGTGCTCCCCATTTTTGTTGACAAACAATTTTGGGGATTCGTGGGCTTCGATAATCTTAAGCAAGAAAAAAAATGGTGGGGACTGGAAGAACAGATTCTTCGTGGTTTTTGTAATGCGTTGGGAGGTGCAATCAGCCAGCAATTAAGCAATCGTCTGTTGCGGGAGGCCAAAGAGGCGGCTGAAAAAGCTACGCAGATTAAATCAAATTTTTTATCCAACATCTCGCACGAAATTCGAACGCCAATGAACGCTATCATTGGTCTTACGGAATTACTGATACCGGAAGAAGCGGATGCGCAAAAACTAGAATATTTAGAGGCTGTTCGTTTTTCAGCCGATAATTTATTGCGATTGATTAATGATTTGCTTGATTTAAGTAAAATTGAGGCGGATAAATTGGAGCTCAATAGTGAGCGCTTTAACTTGAAACAACAGCTTCTCCATTTTGAAAAAACATTGGGCTACATAGCCAAAGACAAAGCCTTAAAAATTGAGCTGAAAGTTGAAGGCAATGTGCCTGAATGGGTATTTGGTGACAGTGTCAGGTTGAATCAGATCTTATTGAACCTGGGCTCAAACGCGATTAAATTTACACCAGCTGGAGAAATCAATATTGAAGTGGTAAGCCTCCAAACTACAGCCGACAAACATTTACTTCGATTCGAGGTAAGTGATGATGGTATTGGCATAGAAGAAGATAAAATAGGCCGTATTTTCGATCGTTTTGAGCAAGCGGAGAAATATACCAGCCGTCAGTTTGGCGGAACGGGCTTGGGGCTGACAATCACCCAAAAGCTCGTCAATCTGATGGGGGGACAAATTTTTGCAGAAAGCGTTCCAGCTAAAGGTTCTGTTTTTACTGTTGAGCTACCTTTTAGTATAGATATCGCCGAGCAAACGTTGAAAATAGAAGAAGAACTGTTAGATTATCCAAATCTCCACGCTGCGCGGGTGCTCTTGGTTGAAGATAATCACATCAATATTATGTTTGCGAGTCGTCTTTTAAAGATGTGGGGGGCAGAATATGAAGTGGCTGAAAACGGACGCGAAGCCGTAGAGTTATTAAAGCACAAAAATTTTCAGCTGATTTTACTGGATATACAAATGCCAATCATGAATGGCTTTGAATTAATTGAGAAAATCCGAAACAACGAAATTCGGCCAGAAATTCAGGGGATTCCTGTGATAGCGCTCACAGCCGATGCTTTTGATGAAACCAAGACGCGCGCAAAAGCCCTAGGCTTTAACGACTTTATCACCAAGCCTATTAAAAGTGGAGATCTTTATCAGAAAATAAGTCGATTGCTGGTTTGATGCAGTCTCGGACAAACGTTTTGCCAAGCTTAATCCGACAAAATAAAGGAGTTTAAGCCAGTTGTTTCGATTATTTATTCCAAACCAAAGGCCAGTGCTTCATCAGCCGATGTTACAAAAAACTACAGTTCACTCAATGAAAACCGATCTTTTACACGTGCACCTTTGTCTGTCTGTTGAAGACTAATACATTCCACAATTGGATCGTGTTCGAGATAAATGAGCCAATCTTCGGCAAGGGCCATTCCCAGTATTCTGCCTTTTTCTTCGAGCGTTTGTAACGGGCGCATATCGTATGCCATCACGTAGGGCAACGGTATATGTCCAGAGGAAGGGGTCAAATCAGCAGCGTAAAGTATTTTCCGGTTTTGATATGGGATAAGAGGAAGCATCATGCCTTCGGTGTGACCATAAACATGGAGCACCTCCAAGCCAGCAACCAATTCTCCGGGTTTTACTAATTTGACATGTCCACTTTCATAAATTGGAAGTATGTTATCCTTTAAGAAGGAGGCTTTTTCACGAGCGTTTGGGTGAGGGTAGGCCCAATTAAATTGCTCTTCACCTATCCAATAATGAGCATTAGGAAAGCTGAGTTCAAAGCCACTTCGATCGGCTTTCCATTTTACACTACCTCCACAATGGTCGAAATGTAAGTGGGTAAGCACTACATCGGTGATATCATTGGCATGATAGCCGAGTTTTTTTAACGAATTGTCCAGCGTATCGGCGCCATGGAGGTAATAATGGCCCATGAACTTTTCATCCTGCTTATTGCCCATACCGTTGTCGATGAGGATAAGGCGTTGGCCATCTTCGATGAGTAAACAACGCATGGCCCAACTACACATATTGTTTTCATCGGGTGGGTTCAACTTCTGCCACATCGATTTAGGAACAACGCCGAACATGGCGCCACCGTCGAGTTTAAATAAGCCAGTATCGATTGTATGGAGTTTCATCTTACAAAATAGGGGTTAAATAGCTAAACTAAAAAGTAGTTAAGGGTGCAAATCGAACAAACGGGTCATGTCACGACTATCGGTTTGGTGACAACTGGTACATAAATTACCGCGGCTGTTCAGCGTGATCAGCGCCGTTCCACTACTTTCAAATTCTCCCCAAACCCATCCAAAAGCTTGTTGTGGGTGTAGCGTGTCTTTGTACATCACAGCGAGATATGCTAAAGTGCTGGTGTCACTTTCAAAAAGCTCTTTAACAATTAAACTGCCTCGTGGAAACACCCCGTTCACGGGTAGTCGACCGCTATCCGAAAGCACCGTTGCTGCTAAGGCGTTATAGCGAACCCGCATCCAAGGACTATGTGCGGATGCGTTGGCCGACATGCGCCTCCTAGCAGAATTTTGATACCAGTAAAAGGTTGTATCGTAAGTAGAAATGCGAAACAAATCAGCCTCGGTATTAATTATTGATAATGGCGGTATTACCGGAGGAATGGATGGTTCAGGAGTTTTTGTACAAGCCGTAGCCAATACTAGGAGTACGAAGAAACGTAGCATGCTGCAATAACGCAATTCAAAACATATGGATTGTAGGAATGGGGACAATTTCATGGTTTATTTTGCGCTGTAATTTGCAATTTTACAGCTTAAATTAATTCGCAGTGAACGTACACCTCATCGCCATTGGAGGCGCAGTTATGCACAACCTGGCCCTCGACCTCAAAGCGTTGGGACATCAGGTAAGTGGTTCAGATGACCAGATATTTGAGCCATCCAAAAGTCGGTTAGCTGATGCTGGACTTCTTCCCACTGCTTGGGGATGGTTTCCGGATAAAATCCATGCTGGTCTTGATGTAGTTATACTCGGTATGCACGCCAGAGCAGATAATCTTGAATTGCTTAAAGCGCAGGCTTTAGGTTTGCGTATAATGTCTTTCCCGGAATTTGTATACGATCAATCTAAGGAGAAAAAACGACTGGTAGTAGCTGGTTCTCATGGCAAAACCACCATCACAGCTATGATTATGCATGTGTTGAAGTTTCATAAGATGGATTTTGATTATCTCGTCGGTTCACAGCTCGAAGGTTTTGATCGGATGGTTCGTATAACTAAGGATGCCCCAGTTATAGTTTTGGAGGGAGATGAATACCTGGCGTCGCCTTTAGATCCGCGTCCAAAATTTTTGCATTATCATGCCCATGCCGCTGTTATTAGCGGTATTGCCTGGGATCATATCAATGTTTTCCCAACCTACGCCAGTTATGTCGCCCAATTCGAAGCTTTGATGGATACCCTCGAAGATGGTGCTGTATTGGGTTATTTTGATGGCGATGCGGATTTGGTGGAGATAGCTGAAAAGCGGTCCGATCGTTTAAAACTGAAGCCATATCATGCCGTGGATCATGTCATAGAAGAGGGGTACACTTTTTTGAAAACCTCACTTGGACTTATTCCTATACAGGTTTTCGGCAAACATAATATTGCCAATATTGCTGCTGCACGTATTCTCACCGAAGAAGCAGGCGTGAGCAAAGTAGATTTTTATACCGCGATTGCTTCCTTTAAAGGAACCGCCCGCCGATTGGAAAGCTGGCCAGCTAGAGTAAATTACCGTGTTTACCGTGATTTTGCCCACGCACCAAGTAAAGTGGCTGCAACAGTAGAAGCCGTAAGAACGCAACACGCCGATGAAAAACTCGTGGCATGTTTAGAATTACACACCTTCAGTAGCCTGACGAAGTCATTTTTGCCCAATTATGCGGGCAGTATGGATAGCCCCGACGTAGCCATCATTTATTATAATCCAGAAACCATTGCCCAGAAAAAATTGCCGGCCTTAGCTGAAGCTGAGGTCAAAGCTGCTTTCAAAAATAATAAACTTGAAGTGTTTACCGATAGTCAGAAGTTGTTGGAACGCTTAAGTCATTTGGCAGGAGATCCCGCTTGTTTTTTATTGATGAGTTCGGGCAACTACGACAACCTAGATCTTAAAAAACTTTTTGAATAAGCTTGTTTTGTGATTTTTGAAGTCCAAAAAAAGCTATTACTTATCTTTAGCCCATGCAACTTAATCTAAAACGCCCACTGGCATTTTTCGATCTCGAAACTACAGGTATCAACACAGCAACCGACCGTATAGTTGAGATTTCTGTCCTCAAAGCAATGCCGGATGGAACGAGTCAAATGCTTACCCAACGCATTAATCCGGAGATGAAAATTCCAGCAGAGGTGTCGAAAATTCACGGCATTTTTGATACGGATGTTACAGATATGCCTACTTTCCAGGACTTTGCCCCACAATTGAATGATTTTATGCGTGGCTGTGATTTCGCTGGTTACAACTCAAATCATTTCGACTTGCCCTTGCTGGTGGAAGAGTTTTTAAGGGTAGATGTTGATTTTGACTTGGAAGGCCGAAAATTTGTGGACATTCAAACCATCTTCCACAAAAATGAACCTCGTGATTTAAAAGCTGCTTTTCGGTTTTACTGCGGTAAAGAGCTGCTCAATGCGCACAGTGCCGAGGCAGATACAACGGCTACCTATGAAATTCTGATGAGTCAGTTGGACAGGTACGAAGAGTTAAAAAATGATGTTGAATTTTTACACCGCTACACCTCTCGGAACAACAAAACTGTCGACCTGGCAAATCGTATCGTTTACAACGATAAAGGAGTAGAAGTCTTCAATTTTGGCAAACACAAAGGTCGTTCGGTGGCTGATGTATTTGCGCAAGAGCCAGGCTACTATAACTGGATGATGGATGGTGATTTCCCACGTTATACTAAAAAAATTATTACCTCCATTCGCTTACGAGCGTTTAATAATAAATAAGCATGGGCAACTTCCAAGAAGATTTTGCTATAGCCATACAGGATAAACCTAATGCGCAAGCCGTAAAACAATCAACTTCAGGGGAACAACGTTCCGTAGCTTTTTATACGCTGGGATGTAAACTGAATTTTAGCGAAACCTCAGCTATCGGACGGACTTTTACGAAAAATGGCTTTCAGAAAGTAGAATTTAATGCTGGCGCAGATGTATATGTCATCAACACCTGCTCTGTTACCGACCATGCCGATCGCAAATGCCGCAAGGTGGTTCAGCAGGCCTTGAAGCACAATCCTGAGGCTTATGTGGCCATAATTGGCTGTTACGCCCAGCTTAAACCTCAAGAAATTGCGGGGATACCTGGCGTTGATATCGTTTTGGGAGCTGCCGAAAAGTTTAATTTGATTGAGCACTTAGGCGACTTCAAAAAGCAAAGTATAGCCAAGGTAGTTTCAGGGGATATTGAGGCAGCTAATCGTTTTGTATCTTCCTATTCGGCTGGTGACCGGACACGTTCTTTCTTAAAAGTGCAGGATGGCTGTAATTACAGCTGCACCTTTTGTACCATTCCTTTGGCACGCGGAAATAGCCGATCTACACCCATTGAATCAGTTGTGGCGAATGCCCGTGAAATTGCTGCCCAGGGTATAAAAGAAATAGTTTTAACTGGTGTCAACATCGGTGATTATGGGTTGGAAGCCAACGACCCTAAAAATCGTGTTTTTGGAAGCTTTTTAGATTTGATTAAGGCGCTAGATGAGGTAGAAGGAGTAGACCGCTTCCGTATTTCTAGTATAGAACCCAATTTACTTACGAATGAAATCATAGCGTTTGTAGCCCAAAGCAAACGTTTTGTGCCGCATTTTCACATTCCGTTGCAGTCCGGTTCGGATCGTGTGCTCAAACTTATGCAAAGACGTTATTTGAGTGATTTGTATGCCGACCGCGTGTCCACGATCAAAAAACACATGCCCCATGCTTGCATCGGCGTAGATGTCATCGTTGGATTCCCCGGCGAAAAGGATGCTGATTTTCTGGACACGTATAATTTCATAAACGAACTCGATATCAGCTATCTACACGTTTTTACTTATTCGGAGCGCGATAAAACCAAGGCCATCCGCATGGAAGGTCGCGTACCTAACGGTAAACGTTCTGAACGCAACCAAATGTTGCAGATTTTAAGCGAGAAAAAACGTCGGGCATTTTACACCCAACACCTAGGGGCTACCCGCACAGTGCTGTTCGAATACGAACAACGTGCGCGTGAAATGTACGGCTTCACAGATAACTATATCAAAGTACGCGCTACCTACGACCCGCTACGTACCAATGAATTGGTGGCCGTAAAGTTGGAAACTATCGACGAAAACGGTTTAGTATTAGTTGCCGACGCTGATTATCACTAGTTAACAATCAACTTTTGGTAGGATTGCTCGCTTCCGGTAGTCAACTGTAAAAGATAAATCCCTGATTGTAAATCTTCTGTAGTAAAGCTGAGCTGGTGTTGCCCAGGTAAATAACGCTTTCCTTTGAGTAAATATTTTACTCGTTTTCCGTTTAGGTCGAGCAGACTTATTTCAACATCACTGCTTTCACCCAGCATATAGCTCAGCTTAACTTCGCCGGAGGTAGGATTAGGATATACAGGATACATTTTAGTTTTCATGCGCTGTATGACCAGTTCGTTCGGGGTGCTGATGGCAATATTTTCATCTCCGGCTTGATAGGGCACGTACGAAAAATAAGTGAGATACATTTCGTCGGTGGTGCTTTCACCCCAGCTCACATTGACAGG
>Ga0105055_10001797_pt1 | contig 34173 bp, 31 predicted proteins | sample BON03_FD_78090 | JGI IMG/M metagenome (GOLD analysis project Ga0105055, IMG submission 78090) | Freshwater microbial communities from Lake Bonney liftoff mats and glacier meltwater in Antarctica - BON-03 | ecosystem: Environmental > Aquatic > Freshwater > Ice > Glacier meltwater | place: Lake... | reverse complement strand
AATGATATAGACGGTGTAAAAATCGAATTTGAAAAGGAATGGGTACATTTACGAAAGTCAAATACGGAGCCTATTATTCGTATTTACTCCGAATCTGAATCAGAAGCTACAGCTGAGCATTTGGCAAAGAAGCTTATTGCAGACATCAAAGAAGTGGTGAATGCCTCTATGATTTGAGTCGTGCAAAAATGAGAATGTGATTATCTGCTTTTCTACCAGTAAAAGACAAAAGCAGCTTAATATCTGATAAACACTAGTATTGAGCTTTTTCGGACACCAGATAGCTATCGGGACATATTCCCCGCCTGTCTTTCGGTGAGGGGTCTTCTAGCATTTAAAGTAATGCAATTATGTTACTGGCATAATTGCAGACATTTATAAAGAATATACAACCCAAAAACGAGTGCAATGAAAATCTATTTCGACAACGCAGCTACCACCGCAATGGATGATCGAGTAATCGATGCCATGATTCCGTACATGAGAGATCATTACGGCAACCCTTCTTCTGTCCACAGTTTTGGTAGAGAAGTGAGGACGGCTATCGAGAGATCACGAAAGAAAGTGGCTGAATTGCTAAATGCTACGCCAGCAGAGATTTTTTTTACTTCGGGTGGTACTGAAGCTGATAATACTGCGATTGTTTGCGGGATAGAAAGCCATGGCATTACCCATGCGATCGCCTCTCCTCTCGAGCATCATGCGGTGTTGCATACGTTGCAAATGTGTGAGAAAAAAGGACATATCAAGCTTAGTATACTGGGCGTGAATGCTAGCGGTGACCTGGATATGACTCAGCTAGAGGAGCTGCTGAAAGCAAATCCAAAAAGTTTCGTTTCACTGATGCATGGGAATAATGAGATTGGGAATTTGAATGATCTCAATCGAATTGGATCGCTTGCAAAAGAATACGGAGCATTTTTCCACTCAGATACAGTTCAGACCATGGGGCATTATGTACATGACATGAAAACTCTTCCAGTGGATTCAATAGTTGCTGGTGGACATAAATTTCATGGACCAAAAGGTTCTGGATTTCTTTATGTGAAAAAGGATAAGAAAATCCATCCATTAATTCATGGAGGCGCTCAGGAGAGGAATATGCGTGGTGGAACAGAAAATGTGATTGGAATAATTGGGATTGCTAAAGCATTGGAGATCGCCTATGAAGACATGGTTGAACATAAAGTACATGTAGAATCTATCAAAAAGCATTTCATTCAAAGCCTTACTCAAGAGATTCCAGGAGTTGATTTCAATGGTCTTTCTGCTGACATGGATAAAAGTCTTTACACTGTGTTAAGTGTGAGCTTACCTCCATCTGAGGCAAATAGTGGCATGTTACTTTTCAATCTTGACTTGGAAGGAGTATCTGCCTCGGGTGGTTCGGCTTGCAGTTCTGGAGCCAGCGTTGGCTCACATGTGCTTAGAGCTATCAATCATACAGCAGAAAGAGACGCAGTTCGATTCTCTTTCAGCCGTTTTAATACGATAGAAGAAGTTGACTACACTGTTGGAAAGCTGAAAGAACTATACGTTGTGGAGGCATAATAAATTAGAGTTAGCTGTATTCAGAAGCTGAAGAATTATGACACTTGCTTTAAGTTTCTTTGTTTTGCAGGAAGAAAAACCAGATATATGATTTAACGTAAAAGAGGAGCTCGAAAGGCTCCTCTTTTACTTTTAGAAAGTTATTTCCCCTTATATCCTATCGAATAAGGTGTCCATATCTCATAAATCGGATCGCCTTTAGAGCTAAGTCCACTGTGATGCCATTCCCCGTCGATCACTTCATAGTTGAAATCTAAGCTAGCTCCTACACGGCTATCGTCTTTAGAGAAGAAAGTAATCTTCTCCATGTATTTCCCATCTTTTGCTGTGTAAGTCCCACCGCCAGTTCCAGAGAATTCTTTGGTTTCTGAGTTGAAAGCTATCCACTGAAATCTTCCTCCACTGAGGATTTTAACTGTCCGTCTCGCGCCAGGCGTGGAGCGTGATATTTCTCCATTAGCTTTTCGTCCGGTAAAAACCCAGGTGTGGGTGAGAGCATCTTTCTCATTCGATACTTTCTCCCAGATTTCCACGAGCATTTTCCCATTGATTTCGGCAGAGATCACCATCTTTTCATTTACCCAGTCTAGGGTGTATTTATTGGAAGTTCCTACTTGAAAAGGATCCAGCGTGAAGAAATCTAGCGTCTCCACATATTTCCCGTCGTCATAGGTAAAAGGTCCACCACCTGCACTCACAAAATGATTGTCGTCAACTCGCTTAGCCCCAAAAGCGAAATAATCATCCTGATAAATCTTGATGAATTCCATATCCTTTACTTCTCGTCCATCCTGATGAGTCAGTTTCCATGCACCGTCGAGGCTTTGTGCTTCTGCCCAACTGAAGAAAAATAGGGCTAAAGAAAAAAGGATAATTGCTTTCATGATCTATGAGAATTTTATTTACTAATAAATTCAAAAAGATTCCTCAGAAAACCAATCGTTTATTTATGTTACGGCTTGCTTCCCTGTTGAAAAGAAAATATCACCACATGAAAACTTTTACGTTAGGCACATCGAAAAGCCAAGTTTTGGAAATGATTCCAGCCCATGCAATTCATGAAGCTCATTTGGAAGAACGGGTCATAGCTTTGGTGAGAATCGGTGAAAACTTTCATGCGTTCCAAGCGGAATGCCCTCATCGTGGGACTTCGTTGATTTAGGTATCGCTTACAAATGAATGTGAAATTATATGCCATTTGCATGAATACAGGTTTGATATCAACACGGGAGAAGTGAAAGTCGGCTCTTGCGGGGATTTGGAGATTTACGATACTGAGCTCATTGAAGAAGGACTGAAAATCTTCATTTCAGCGGTGTGAGATTCACTAGTCCAATGAGTAAGTTTTAGACTTGATCATTTAATTTCCCCATACTTTCATACCCATCTTGAAAAACATGATGTCAGGAGCTTAATTTATTCCAAAAATATTTCCCGATATTCTGCTTCCAAACCCATCTCAACCTATTTCATGAAAGCTTTCCTCAAAGTTGTCTTTGGCTCAGTTTTACTTTTATCAGCCTGCCAATCTAAAACTACAGAAATTGATTACACGGACTGGTCGCACTATGGCGGTCCAGAGGACGGTTCGCGTTATTCATCGTTGGCACAAATCGATAAAGAAAATGTCTCCCAACTTGAAGTGGCTTGGACCTATAATACAGGTGATGCTACAGAGCGAAGCCAGATTCAATGTCAGCCTATTGTAGTTAATGGCTTGCTTTATGGTTCTACGCCTACTTTGAATATGTTTGCTGTAAATGCAGCGACCGGACAGGAAGTTTGGAGATTTGATCCTTTTGAAGTTTTGGGCGGGGAGAACTCATGGGCTGGCACTAATCGAGGGGTAAGCTATTGGGAGGATGGTGACGATAAGCGAATTCTTTTCGGCGCGGGAAATTGGCTGATGGCTTTAAATGCGGAGACTGGAGCGCCTATTTCTAGTTTTGGAGATCAGGGAAAAGTTGATTTGAGAAAAGATTTGGATACCGAACGGGAAGATTTTTTGATTGTGGCAAACGCTCCTGGCGTGGTCTATGGAGATTTGCTGATTATCGGTATGAGACTTTCTGAGGGGTTGGATGCTGCTCCTGGACATATTCGGGCATATAATGTGCGAACAGGAAAACGTGAGTGGATTTTTCATACCATTCCACAGGAAGGAGAACCTGGCTATGAGACTTGGGATTCAGATAATATCAAGCAGATAGGCGGGGCAAATAATTGGGCTGGAATGACGGTGGATCAGGAGCGGGGAATTGTATTTGTGCCCACAGGCTCGGCCACGTATGATTTCTGGGGAGGCTATCGCAAAGGAGATAATTTATATGCCAATTCATTGATCGCCTTAAATGCTGAGACGGGAGAAAGAATCTGGCACTTTCAAGCAGTTCATCATGACGTTTGGGATCGGGACTTTCCCGCAAATCCCAATCTAATCCGAATCCAAAAAGATGGGAAATGGATAGACGCTGTTGCTCAAATTTCTAAGCAGGGGATGACCTATGTTTTCGATCGAGAAACTGGTGAGCCCGTCTGGCCAATTCCCGAAACATCCGTAACTCCGTCTGTGATGCCAGGAGAATATAGCTCTCCGACGCAGCCGATACCGACTTTACCGGAGCCATTTATGAACATGGTCTTTGATGAGAATAGTATTCTAAACCTTCACCCAGATTGGGAAGCGGATATCAGAAGTCAGCTTGAAGGAGCAATTTATGGAGATACTTGGGCTCCGCCTCACCCTGAGAAACCCATTGTTCTTTTCCCTGGAATGGATGGTGGTGGAGAGTGGGGTGGAGCATCTTTTGATCCGACTAGCCAGATTTTGTATGTGAATGCCAACCAAATTCCTTGGATGATAGGGATGACTCCAAATTCCGATTTTGAGAATGTGGGCAAATCGGTTTACACAAATTATTGTGGCAATTGCCATGGTTTGGAGCGAAAGGGGAATCCATCTGCAATCCCAAGTTTGCTTGGCGTGAAGGATAAGTATTCCTACGATTCGCTTGATCTTTTGCTTCGCAAAGGAAGAGGAGCCATGCCTGCTTTTGATCATATTTCTACAGAAAACAGAAAAGTATTGTTGGAGTATTTGCTAGACAAAGCTCCAGATGAAGGTGATAAGCAAGAGATGGAAAGTCTTTCTTCTAATCTCTTCCCCCGCTATTATATGGATGGCTATAAGAAGCTAGTGACAAAAGATGGCCTTTATGGATCTAATCCGCCTTGGGGTTTGCTTACTGCAATTGATATGAATACAGGGATGAAAAAATGGCAAGTTCCTCTGGGAGAAATCGATTCACTTAGCGCTCAGGGTTATGCGCCAACGGGAACTGAAAACTATGGCGGGCCAGTTGTGACAGCAGGTGGAGTCTTATTTATTGCAGCTACGAAGGATGAAAAAATCCGCGCCTTTGATAAGGAAACGGGAGAAATTCTCTGGGAAGCCAAACTACCGGCTGCAGGACATGCAACTCCTGCTATCTATGAAATGAATGGAAGGCAATTCCTTGTGATCGCTTGTGGAGGTGGGAAAGGCACCAAAAGCGGAGACGCATATGTCGCTTTCGCACTTCCGGACTAAGCATAAATTTATCTTTTGTAGTGCATTGATTTGCTGTTTCTGAACCCATCAATAGAAAACGTACCTGCACCAAATATGAGGATACTCAAAAACACAATGAAATATAGAAGTGGCAACTCCTTACTACCAAAAGGATCTGCTGCATGAGCTACTAAGGCGGCGGTAAGCATGGTAATCATCAGAGGGATGGAAGCTAAGCGGGTTTTAAAACCAATCAGAATTAGTATGGCGCAAAAGAACTCGGCGAACACCGCAAGTGACAAGGAGATCACCGGGCTAAGACCAAGAAAATTCATGAATTTGATAGGCTCATCGCCGAAAAACCGCATTAATTTCGCAAAACCATGAGTCAAAATCATACTTCCAGCACCTAGCCTCATGAGTAATAATCCTATATCTTCAGCGACTGGTTTCTTCATTTTAAAGCTTATTTTGATGTGTGCAATCTAAAATATGATTACAATTCAAAAATCACAGCTCTTTTTACATGACCAGCAGTATGCTAGTTTAACATCAAAATTACAAAATCGGCTACCCTGTACGTAGCCGATTTTGTAATTTTGATTTGTATAAAGAATTATTATTTTCCTTTTTTATTAATCATCGTCATGATTGTACCGCCGATAATTTTAATATCTGTTAGCAAGTTTACTTGACTCAAATATTTAAGATCAAGAAGTACTCTCTGACACATTTCTTCTACAGTTTCGGCGTAACCAAAATCAACCTGACCGATAGATGTAATACCTGGGCGAAGCGTAAGTAACTGTGCATATTTTGGTTGCCTAGCTACAATCTGCTGGATAAAATGAGCACGTTCTGGTCTAGGTCCTACTACTGACATATCGCCAACAAGTACATTGAAGAACTGAGGAATCTCATCCAAGTGAGTCTTTCTCATGAAGTTTCCCCATTTAGTGATTCTAGGATCATTGTCCGTTGTCAATTGCGGGCCATTTGCCTCGGAGTCAATTATCATACTTCTGTACTTAAGAATGTAAAAAGGCGCTCCGTTTCTACCAATTCTTTCTTGTTTGTAGAATGCAGGCCCTTTTGAAGTAAGCTTGGTGATTAATATTAAAGAAAGGAATACTGGTAAGCCAGCTAGTATTGCAACAGAAGAAAACACGATGTCAAATGTTCTTTTTACAAATCTTGTAGTTACTTCTATACCTTCATTTACTGTCTGTGAGACAGTGCTTCTAGTCATGTTTGATAAAGCAAATAGGTCAGGTATAATACGACCCGATTGGTAGCCTTTATAAACAATCTCTTGTTGGTGGGATGAATTACGTATCATTGGTTTAGTATTTAAAGTCAATCATTGTTCTGTAAGGTATTATCCAATAGGGATGCCAAGCGTAAACATGTCTATTTGAGTCAATAGAGGTGTTTTTTGGGAAAATGTTAACATTATTTATGTAGAGGCTATCCACACATTGTGAGAGATTTTACCTGACAACGAAATTGATCAGGAACGATTCCAGTAAGCCTTTGTCATAGAAAATGACTTACGAAATCCAAGTGGGAGTGAGCGGTAGTGAAGTCCCAGTTTATAGCCAACCAGTTTTGCCCCAGTAGCTATCAGGGATTTTGGGATCAACAGTGGATTGTGCTTGAGTGTGTAGGTGAATTCTGATTTGAGATACTTGAATCCTTCACTTTCTGCTCTGCCAAATTTTTCAAAAATCCATTGGTTGTTGACGTGGAATACTCCTATGTCGAAATACCTCTTGAATTCTTCAGTGGCTGAATAATTATGTGAATGGTATATTTTAGAATGCGAAAGGTATGCCAACTTCCATCCGTCCAGTAACATTTTACCAGCAATTAATACGTCTTCACCTAGAATAGACCCTGTGGGGAAGCCATTTACGGCAAAAAATGCTGTTTTTCTATAGCCTGCAAATGAGTTGGAGCAGGAAATCGTCCTAATTCCATAGCGATCAGCGTCTTCTAAGCTCCTTACTTTTGACTCAGCTGGATAGTTAAAAAGTCTCGCATGGGTCTCCAAAACCTTTGCGTTTTTATGTGGAAGTTGGCGTCCATAGACCATCCCGAGTTCAGAGTTTTCCTCCAAAGCCTGAACCATTACCGCTATTGCATCGGGTTCGGCCAGGATCGCATCTTGCGTTAGAAATACAAATACATCAGCATCAGGAAATGTCTCAACAGCCATTTGTCGTGTGCCGCCATGATCAAAATCTTTTTTGTTAATTAGGATCAGATCGCAGTTTTCTTCATTGACCAACTTCAGCGTGCCATCGGTAGAGCCCGAATCAATCACTATCAATCTAGAGATAGGATAGTTTTGCATCGCTACACCTGCGAGCACCTCTTTCCAGATAGGGCCAGCATTCAGTGTAGGGATAAAAAGATTAACTCGCATAGCGTAAAAATTAATTTTCGGAAATTTCTACTTCTCCATAATTCGCAGTACCAGAGATAAGCTTTTCCTTTCCTACGGTAGCTTTCCCTTTTCCTACAAGAAGCACGGTTACAATGTTTTCTATTCCGTGATATTCATTCCCAATCAATGTCAGATTCACTGGATAGTGACTTCGGAATGCTTGATTTTCCTCTCCACCAGCGATGGATGTGATTTTGTTATTCTTTACCACGAGGTCTTTTGAGCTATCATCAAAAATGGCGGTGTTAAAAGATTTAACTTGATTTCCGATAATTTGGATGTTTTTTGCCGTGTTTCTAAGGACTATCGCTGAAGAATTTTGACTCAAAATCTCATTATTTTCTAGGAATGCATTATCGGCTTTCACAATCAAAATCGTTGGGTTTTCAGAATTGTTTCTAATCTCATTCCCGGTCAAGCGCATATTTCCTTTCATGTTGAAATTGAAGGTGGCATTTGAAAAACTGTTGTTTTCAATTATGAATTCATCCACTTGAATTCCATTCGGTAAGGAAAGCGAACCTAGTTCATTTTCTCTAAGATGGATTTTCTGTGCTTTCGTATTTGCTATCAAATTGATGCTGCTGAATCTGTTTTTGTCTAGAAGCAATTCCTCCAGATCGAGTGTGACCTCTACCTGATTATCTGCCCAGTTTTCTTTTGCCAAAATCAAGCCACAACTCTCCACATAGATTGCCGGGCGATTGTTTCTATATGCTTCATTTTTATAGATGATGACATTCGAAACGTTGATAAGTGTAGCAATACCAGAGCCGTCTGGCGTGGATTCGCCGTTCACAAATCCATTTCCGCAGGTAATATTCTCAGTGATCAGGCATGAGATATTCTTTGCCTTTTCCTTTGATCGGTTATTTATGTCAATCGCATCTGACGCATTTTCCTCTAGGATATTATAAGAGAAATTGTAGTCATTTTCTTTTCCCGAATCGCCAAAAGCGACTTGGATTGCAGACATTCCGTTGTGACGAATGACGTTATTTATTACTTCGACTTTTCTGCTTCCATAGATAAAAATACCGTTTTCTCCATTCTTGTAAATTTCCGAATCGTGGATAGAAACTGTGTTGCTGGACATTATGCGAACCCCACTTCCAGGCTGATAGTTATGTGTTTCGGTTCTTGGCATGCCAAAATGATGGATTCTCGTATTCGCAATTTCAATTCCGCTGCACTGAAAAGTCATGATGCCAGAATAAGCTCTGAGCTTCGTAGAATCACCAATTAATTCCGAATTGTAAATCCGGATTTGCTGACTTTTTAATAAATAAATTCCTTCATTCTTAGATTCTCCTTTTAGTGAAATACTTACGTTTTTCACTCCCTCTCCCAAAATTAAGGGGTTAAATGAATTCTGTTTTTCAATGGAAAATTCACCAGACTTTGCTGAAGAATGATGTTTAAGATAGCCTTCGCTCAGGATGTTCACATCCGATCTAAGAAGTATAGTGCGTACTAGATATTGCCCTTCGGGAAAATAAACGGTATCTCCTTCAGTTGCTTGATTGATCACTGCCTGAATCACGTCTGTTTGGTCGCTTTGAGAATCAACCGATACTTCAAAATCAAGGACGTTAATTCGCTTTCCTCGATTCAAAGAATCGATTTGACAAATGCCCTCTGGTGGAAGTGCAAAAAGTAGAATAAAGAAAATGATAGCGTGAAAATGGTTTTTCATGAGTCGTTTTAAGAAAGTATGGTTTCCCATGTTTCTGCGGCTGTTTTTTCCCAGCTAAATTCCCTTGCTCGTTCAAGTCCTTTTAGGATACATTCCGCATAGAAAGTCTCATCATCTACGAGTTTTTCTATGCCAGCTTGAATGGCGGAAATTTCGGTTGGATCCACGCAAAGTGCGGCTCTACCAGCGATTTCGGGAAGCGAACTGGTAGTAGATGTCAAGACGGGTGTGCCCGATGCCATAGATTCAATGACTGGTAACCCAAATCCTTCCATCAGCGAGGCAAATAGCGTAGCGTGGGCGCCTTTGTAAAGTTTGGGTAAATCTTCTTCCTCTATAAAACCCAAAAACCGAACCCTTTTCTGAATGCCTAGACTTCTTATTACTATATCCAATGCTGCATCCGAGTTGCCAGAGAGGAAAAACATGAAATCATTGGGGATTCTTGCCCTTGCAAATGCAGTAAGCATGGCGGGCACATTCTTGTTTTTTCTCCGATTTCCCACATATAGAAAATAAGGGCGTGCACTTTGATATTCTTCTTCATTTTCAAGGAAATGACTATCTACTCCATTATAAATCACTTTAATAAGTTCACCAGGTATTCCCAGAATATCCACCAGTTGGTTTTTGCTGAAATGAGATACGGTGATGATTTTCTTGGCTTTTTGGGACAGCCTCGCTATCACCTGCTCGTAATAGATTTTATGCAGCTTGGAATAGTAAAATAAGTGCATCAAATCGTGAACTGTAAAAATGAACGGAGTCTTTGAGAACGCAGGCGGCATAAAGGACGGGCTGTAGAAAACATCCACATTTGATTTCTTTATTTCCTCTCCCAGCATCAAAGGCGTCAGCAAACTTCCCAGACCCATTTTGCTCTCTATATACTCACAAGAAGCCTCAGATGGGGCATACTTCATCACCTCCTGGTACAATCTTCCTATTCCAGTATTTCCTGCCCAGCGACTATCAATCAATATTTTTTTATGGGTATTCATACGGAGATTTTTACGTTTTTGAAACTGATTTCATGTGTCGATCCGATGAGATATACCAGGCATAGATACATCACCACGTCATTGTCATATCCCGAATATAGGATCATCATGATGGCGACGATCGGCAGGAACAGCACGGGCCAAAGTTTTGAATTTGAGGTTTTGCGCCAGCAGTCTCTGATAAACCAGGCTAAAAATGCGAGGAATGAAAATAATCCTACAATCCCCATCTCAAGGTATGTAGAGAGAAATGTGTTATGAATATGAGGTTCACCACGATAGAATTTGGCATATTTTCCAAGAAATTCCGGGGCACTTAGGAAGCCATTCCCCAAAGGAGAAATAGCATCAAAATGCTGAAAAAATGCTTTCCAATATACGAGACGGATTCCCATTCCATCGTTGGAAGAAGTCAGGGAATCTACTCGAATTACTTTTTGTAGGACAAATGGCAGCGCCAATACAACTAAAACAAGTAAGGTGATTTTCCATTTTTTATCCAATGAAAACCAAAGCAACATAAAGATTCCAATCAGCAGCGCAACGATTGGCGTGCGGGAAAGGCTCAAAATTGCGATCAAAAACACAAACACAATTCTCCCTATCGACAGCTTACTTTTAAGCACAACAGGAATACAAATGAATGAAAAACCCATCAGTGCGATCCGAGCGCCGAACATGTTTTTATCATCCAAACCCCAATAATAGAGTGAATCTCGGTAAAGCAAACTCGCTTGTCCTGATGAATCACTTCCTGTAATCAGCTTGAAATCGTAGGCTTGATGGTAGCTTATTAACTGGATGAGCGATAGAACTAAAACCAGGAGCAATACAACGTCTAACTTAGTGACCAGCGATTCGTTATCCCGTGAATTAAGCCAATTCACAGCAAAATACAGAAAGACGAAATTGATGACGAGCTTGATGATATTGGTCAGCGCCAGGGGTTCTCCAGGATAGTTTATCAGATAGCTCAATACAGCATAAGAGCTAAAAACAGCCAGAGCGATAGACCATTTGGAGAAGTTTATCTTTGGTATTTCTCTATAGAAAAAGTATGAACTGACCAGATAAATTACTGGATAAACCTTTACGGGTAAAAACATGGAAATCAGCGAAATCAAGAACAGGGATTCTGCTATCGATAGGATCTTCCATTCGTTTCCTTCGAGTGCAGCCGCTTGGTTCGTGAGTGTGATGGGCGGAGAACTCATTTCGAAACTTCAAGTTTGGGCTTGGCCAAGGCATCTTTCAAAACTGCCTCATATTCCCCGATCATCCGATCAGCATCCAAAATAGAAGCGACGGATTCTCGTGCTGCTTGGCTAAACTGGTTGTATTGCGCAGGATTCTCGTAAAGCTGACGCATGGCGGAGCCTAAAGAAGCCGGGGAGCTGTCGTAACAATACAAACCGTTGATTCCATCTTTTACCGTTTCCTGCAAACCTCCTCTTTTATTGGCGATCACGGGAACATGATTTGCCAAAGCTTCAATCGCCACCATTCCTAGCGGTTCTTCCCAAAGCGACGGGACAATCAAGACATCGATTTCAGCTAGAAATTCTGTGGAGTTTACATATCCGACAAATTCAATGGTGGAGTCTTTAGCCAATTCCTTCAATTGATTTTCGTACACTTTATCTCCTTTTCCAGCGATACTTACGCTCGCGTCGAAATCCAATTCTTTAAACTGCTCAATCAGCCATTCCAATCCCTTTACTTTCGAAAGTGTGCCCAGATAGCCAAATCGAATGGCTTGTTTCTCTGTTCGAGGTGACTTTGCAGGAGGGTTGGAAATAGTTCTTGTATTATAAATGATATTTTTGGAAGCATTCTGAAAGTAGTCAAAAGATATAAAGCGCTGCAAAATATTGTTGCTAATTCCGACTACTCCACTTATTTGCTTGGACTTTTCTGCATGATTACTTCGTAAGAGTTTGCAACTGAAGCATTGATTTTCACAGGTTTGCTCATTTTTAAACATGTTGCTGTTTGGGCAAAGCAAATACAGATCATGCAAAACCTGAACAATGGGAATCCCTGCCTGATGAATAGGATTCCAAATAGCAGCTGACCAGCCAGCAAGATTATGACAAGAGACTATGTCGGGCTTTTCTGTACTCAAAATTTCTTTGACCACGTTAGCCATGTTTTCATTTGACTGATCTTGATAATGCCAGGAAAGTCTAGCTAACTTATTTTTTTTGGCTTTCGAATAAGGCCAGTAGGCATTTTGTAATCCTGCACGATAAATAGGAATTCCATCAACCAGCTCTTTTCGAAGTCCTTCCTCTGGCATCAAACTCAGGACCACGACCTCATGACCCAGAGATTTCATTCCCTCGACGATGAGTTTCAGAGAAATCTCTGCGCCACCTTCGATCAGTGGGCTATAAAGAGAGTTGATGTATAGTATTTTCATGGATCAGGTTTAGTTGAAAAAGCGAAAGCTCAATCAAGTAAGGATTCGTACAATTCGATCAGTTGGTTAGTCACAAACTGCTTGTTATTTTTCTTGAGTACCAAATCCTTCATTTTATGACCTTTCACGATTAACGAATTCGAATCTTTTTTATGCAGGTTTAAAGCTGATTGAATCTGTTTTTCCAGCGCCGCTAGGTGTTCAGATTCTTTTTCATAGCTATAGTCAAATACGTCTTCTCCTCCATCCAAGTCATCAATAGTGCCAATTCTCGGGCAGATGACAGTTCTTCCATAGGAAAACCCCAGAATGACTGTTCCTGAATTTAGACTGCTTTCCAGCGAATACGGAAGAATAAGTAAATCGGACTGATGAATATAGCTAGGCAACTCCGCGTCAGGAATGAATTTCAGTTCTAGCGATAGGTTGCTAGCATCTCCAGCTAATTTTTGTAACTGACTTCGGTACACTTTAGAATTTGGATTTCCTGCTATGGTCAAGTGAATAGTGTCCGGAAATCTCTTTGCCACTTCGATCAGCAGTTCAATGTTTTTATAAGGCTTGATAGCTCCCAGGAAAAGAAGCTTTAATTGAGATGTTCTTTTCTCTGGACTTTCAGGAAGCATCGGTCCATACACATCGACAAAATCAGGATGTGGAATATGGACTATTTTAGGTCGCAGATCGGGATATTGACTCTGTAAAATTTCCTTAGAAACAGCAGAATGAATCACAAGTGCATCTGCCTTGGAAACCAGTTTTTTGGTAAGTGCACGACTCAGCTTACCAGACTTCTTTTCGTGAGAAAGTCTGTTGTGCATTGTCCACACCAGCTTCTTCTTGCCAAATTTTATTGCTGCTAAAACGACCAATTTGCGGAAATAACTCTTCCACATACTTTTCACACTGCTATCGTCCAGATTTTCAAACCAGTTCAAATGAAGTAAGCGAATGGATTTGAAATGAGCTTGTGCGGAGAGAAAATCATTCAGACTGTTTACATCATAGCCATGCTTTTCCAGACCATTTACTAAGATGGCTATGTATTTATTTTCTTTGTTTTCGCAGGGATTGAAGATGATTTTAATGGGTGAGTCCATCGGCATTACGGGCGGTTTAGGTTCACGCTTTTTGCAAGAGCAACTCCGATATCCTTAATAGATAAACCAAATTTATCTCGGGTGTTCATCCAATCCTTCGCTTTCTCCAACCGATTGCTACGCATAGAAACCATCATCGTATACAATTTCTTTTCATGCATATACTTATCCTTTTCTTTCACCAAATGCTGATAAATGACTTTTTCTGAAGGATGTGGCGGGTTGTTTTTCAAGAAATCGCTCAGCCATTCGGCATAGCTCAAGTCTGCCATCATTTTGTGGAGATCATTTCCTGTGGAGGTGATCGAAAGGCGATTACTTCGGTATTCGAAAACAGGTTTGTTGCTGTGGGCAATCCCCTTTTTCGCAGAAGCTATGAATGCAGTGATATCATCCGAACCCCAAGCAAGTGGAAGCTTGTAGAAACCTCCTTGCGCTTTTAGTGCGGTAGTGCTATAGACATAATCCGAAATGTAATTTGAGCGCAACTGGCGTAGGCGGTGCCAAATAGAATCATAAACATATTCAAATGCAGGAAGCGCTGGAGTTAGTATGACATCGTTGCCGTCATCATCGATGATTTTGCTGCGGCAATGATACACGCTTAGGCTTGGGTAGGTTTGGATCAGCTGTTCAAACTCAGCTAAATAATCTGGTGCTAAACGGTCATCATCACCCATTATGACGATATATTCCCCATCTGATAGCTCTAGGCATTTGTTCCAATTATCGACCAAATCATACGCACCAACATTACTTTCGTTCTTGAAATAGCGGATTCTAGGATCCGAATTCTTTAAGGCAATCTCCTCAATTGGCTCTGGAGAGCAGTCATTCAAGATAATTAATTCAAAGTCCGCAACGGTCTGCGCCAGGATGGTATCAATACATTCTTGCAGGTATTTGCTCTTATAGGCAGGAATACAAATCGAAAATTTATTCTTGCTCATTGGAGGGTTATCTTTTTAAAAGTTTCGTGCGCAGAAAATCAATATCCGCGGCTTTGATGATAAATAGAAAGTGGAATCCGGCAAAAACCGTAGTGAAAATTGCCGAACTCACGATCATACCCCATAATCCCATCGGAATATTAAGCCATTTTCCCACTCCAAAAGCGAGAGCAAATGCTACAATTGAAGCCAGTACAGATGGAGAAAAAGCGCCGAAGAAAATCTTCTTACTGTCAAGCTTCAGCACCTTAGGAATATAATAAATATAAAAGAAGCCGATCTGAATCAGCATATAAACCAAGTAACCAATCACTGCCGCGCCTACATTCAGGGTCGGCGCCAAGATCACAGTGATCGGTAGCGAGAGAATGCAAGCCGTCGCAGAAGAATAAATCAGGAAACGGGTTTTGCCCGAAGAAAGCACCAAGCTAGCTACTGGGGTATTGTGCATATTGAGCAACACAGTGAGTAACCAGATATTCAGCCAAACTGCCAAATGGAGGTAATCTCTCCCCATGTAGAGTAGGAGGATAGATTCCGAATTCAGTACCAGTACAAAAACGATAAAACTTAAAAAAATAGAAATGTACCGCGTGGCAGTAAAAACCATTTTTTCCATTTTGGAGTGATTTCCCTCTTGGTAGACTTTGGAAGCCGAAGGCAAAAGCACCTGAAGGAAGATAGTCCCGAAAGAAATAATCAGCATCGCAATCGTCTGAATCACGCGGTAATCAGTCAAAACATCGATGCCCGAAGCAAACTTTGCCAGCAAAATAGGACGCAATTCATTTGCTGTGAGCTGGAAAAGACCCATCAGAAATATCGCAGAACTATAGCCTATTATTTCTCTGAAAATCTTCCCGTCCCATTTTGGTGTAAGTAATTCCCCTAACGGAATCGGAAAAACGCGCAGGCGCAAAATATTCAGGGGAATCGGAACGAGGGTGGAAATCGTGTAGAAAAGGAAGTATTGAGGCAAAGACCAGTTGAAATATATGGCTGTGATCGCCACTACAAAGTTTAGAACACTGCTGACAACCGTGACCCGATTGACATAACCGAGTTCATCTTTGGCGCTGAGCAACTGGATGATGACATTCGACAGCCAGTTCAAAACTGTACTTGCTGATAGTATGTACATCATTACCCTATAAGTCGGGATTTGATCTTGGTTGAGATTGAAGAATGATTGGCCGTAATTGGCCATAAACATGAATATCAGTGCATTGACTAAGCCGATTGCCCCGTAGAAAATAATGCTTGATCTAGAAGCTTTTCCTATGTTTTGCCAGTCAGCTTTTGCCTCCCACATGGAAAAAAACCTTACAGAACCTACATTCATTCCTAGATCCATTAGCCTCAAATAGGCATTTAAGGAAAAAGCCAAGGCGATTAGTCCATAGTCAGCTTTGCCATAATAACCCACCAAAAGCGGGATGGTCACAAATTTTGCGGCAGCATCCAGAAGTTTGGCTAAAATCCCCCAGACTGAACCTGAAAAAATACGATGAACGGCTACTGGTTTTGAACTCAAAATAGTCTCTGGATGATATTGTACTGAATTTACGTCCTACTTACCAAAAATAGTTCCTGAGCTTAATTTACGCTGATTTAAAATCAAGTATCTTTTTTGCAAGAAAAAATTAAAATGCGAGGATGAGGTTATTGTTCCTTTGTGTAAATCAGTAAAGAGGAAACACAAAGATAGAAATCGCTAAAAATTTCTACGGCCACTTCGGTCAACGGTCTTCCAGCCAAGTGACTTCTAAAGAATTGTTATTAGGTTAATTTCGATTGATCTCAATTATACTATTTAAACACATGACAAAAGTCTTAATTATAGGCGCCTTCGACCGATACAACTACGGAGATCTGCTTTTTCCATTAGTGATCGAAAGGCAGTTGAGTTCATACGGAGAAGATTTCGAATTTGAATATTTCGGTCTTATCGAGAGTGATCTATCGAGTGTAGGAGGATTGCCAACCAAAGGTCTCAAGGAGTTTTATAAGCAATGTAATGATCCCAATTCGCCTGTGCATGTGATTATTGCGGGCGGCGAAGCCTTGGGCGTAACGTGGAATTCACTTTATGCGGCGCTAAATCCTCTTTTCCAACGAATCAATAAAAGGCATTTGAAGGTAAATAAGGTGCTAGACCTGAATACTTGGACTAAGAAAATCCTGAAGGGTAAGACAACGCTGCCTTTTGTGTTAGATAAAAATGATTTTGCAGGAGTGCAGTCCGTGATTTTGAATTCGCTTGGAGGATCTGGTCTTGGGACATCTGTTTTTGAGAAGTACGATTTTCTAAAGGAGAAGCTTCAAAAAGCGGATTATTTTGCTGTTAGGGATCAGTTGACGGTGGATAATTTGTTGGAAAATGGAGTGAAAGCCGATCTCTTTCCTGACTCTGCTATTTTGATGTCAGAGTTCTATCCACTGGATTTTCTGCGTGCTAGGATCACCAAAGAAGTAGCTGATTATGTGGATGAAAATGCTGGAAGGTATGTCTTTGCGCAGATAAACAAAAAAACTACACGTGGCCACGAGCAACTAATTGCTAGCGGTTTGGATGAGATTTACCAGAATGACAAGACAGAAATTTGCCTCTGTCCAATAGGAAAAGCACTTGATCATGATGATCATGAGGCCTTGCAGGATCTAGGGCAACTGATTTCTAGTCCGCATACCTATTTTGATGCGGACAACATCTGGGACATTATGTATTTGCTCGCCAATGCAAAATGCTACGTCGGAACCAGTCTACACGGTGCTATCACGGCGATGAGTTTTGCTGTGCCACATGTTGGATTGAAAGTGGAAAAGCTTGGAGCTTACTTGTCAACGTGGGGGGTGGAGGTGAATTATCGCTCAGTAGAGTTCTCGGAGCTTAATGAGCAGTATAAGATTGCTATTTCAGTCTCCAAGCAAGACTATGAAACTTCGAGAGATCACCAGATGAAAGAGATCAAAATAGGTTTTGGGAAAATGGTGAAAGTGCTGAAAGGAAAATAAGAGACCGGTTTTCCTGTGTTTCCATTAGCAGAAGCTAGATGGGATTATAGTGAACTCACGAGGGTTGAGATTTACATTTCAAAAATCCGATTAAAAAAGTGATTTGAGATTACGTATTTAGGAAGTGATCTGTAATACCTGTCACCTTGTCACCCTTTCTATCTAAATGATTAGTGATTGATTGGCTTTTAAGAGTTTTATATTTCACTATTCCAACAACATTGCGGTAATCCGCAAAATATCATCTTTAGGTACGAAGGTTGTTTTAACTGTTTCAGGTTAAAATATTTAACCTCATAATTATTGAGTATTCACCTTTAAAAGTATTAATTCATTTCTGACTTGTTTTCGTATATAAAGGTTCAAAAGGAACTATTGCAAACGAGAAAAGTCAATTAATCATAATAAAAGAAAAATGTCTAAGCAAAGAATTCTCATCAAATATGGTGGGAATGCGATGATCAATTCCCAGTTGCAGCAGGAAATTGCGGCACAGATTTTTAAACTTCAAGAAGCGGGATTTGAAGTCATCATGGTGCATGGCGGTGGGCCGTTTATCAATAAAGCACTAGATAAAGCAGCCATCAAATCACAATTCGTTGATGGCCTTCGAGTGACAGAAGCTATAGCATTCTTAGAAATTCAAAAAGCGCTGATCGGAGAAGTCAATGGTAACTTGATCTCCACGCTCAATCAAAATAAATTAAAGGCCGTCGGACTTTCTGGTAAGGACGCAGGGATGGTGCAGGCGATAAAGTATCAGCATAAGTCAGCTGATGGCAGTATCGTGGATTTAGGTTTGGTAGGTGAGATCACCAATATCGACGATAGTCTGATTAATTTGCTTTGCGAAGCTGGCTATGTACCAGTGGTGGCCTGTGTAGCAGATGGATCAGATGGAACTTCCTATAATATCAATGCGGATACCTTTGCTGGCAAACTAGCTGCAGCGGTCCATGCCGATCAACTGATCGTTTTAACGGATGTGGATGGACTTTTTCTCAATTATCCAGATCCAGCTTCTATCATTCATGAGCTCACTGAAAGTGCTGTGAAGACTCATTTGGGAACGACAATCCAAGGTGGAATGATCCCGAAAATTCAATCCTGTGTGCTGGCGTTGAAAGAAGGAGTAAAAAAAGCAATTATTTTAAATGGTACCAAGCCTGAGCAGATCGCAAATTATGTGATTGGCCAGGAGAAAATTGGAACTACTTTGACACTACAATAGACTATGACAAATCAAGATTTATATACTAAAGACAGAGAAAATTATTTACCAACCTTCAATCGCTTTCCTATAGCTTTTATCAAAGGAAAAGGAAGTAGGCTTTGGGATGCAGATGGTAAGGAATATATTGATTTATTGGCTGGTATAGCCGTGAATAACGTAGGCCATTGCCACCCGAAAGTCGTGAAAGCTATTCAAGAGCAGGCGGCACAACTGATGCATATTTCTAACTTTTTCGTGAGCCCTCAGCAAGTTGCGCTAAGTGAATTACTCGTGAAAATCTCGGGTTTAAATCGGGTTTTCTTGACGAATAGTGGCTCTGAATCAGTAGAGGGAGCAATTAAAATTGCTAGAAGATATGGGCATAAGCACGGCAAAGGGGGTAAAGTTATCTCCATGCATAATTCGTTTCACGGAAGAACGTTAGCAACCATCGCTGCAGGTCAAGAGAAATATCAGCAAGGATTTGAGCCCATCCCAGCTGGGTTTGCTCAAGTGCCTTTTAATGATCTTGCGGCCGTAGAAGCAGCTATTGATAGTGAAACTTCAGCAGTGATTGTAGAACCAATTCAGGGTGAAGGAGGAGTTGTGCCTGCGGACAAAGCTTATTTGGAAGGCTTGAGAAAGCTTTGTGATGACAACGGTGTTTTGTTGATTTTTGACGAGATCCAATGTGGAATCGGCAGAACTGGAAAATGGTTTGCAAAAGACCATTTCGGAGTGCAGCCAGATATTATGACTTTGGCCAAAGGCTTAGGTGGAGGAGCGCCAATCGGAGCATTTCTATGTAACGAAAAAGTAGCTAGTGCTATTGAATTTGGCGACCACGGAACGACTTTCGGCGGGAATCCCTTGGTAGCAGCTTCGGCTCTTGCAACTATAGAAGTGATCAATGAAGAGCAGCTGTGCAAAAGAGCTACTGAAACTAGCGAATGGCTAAGAGGAAAGTTGGCCGAGTTGATAGAAAAACATGAAGAGATCGAATCTGTCAGAGGTTTAGGTTTGATGCTAGGTGTGAAAATGAAGTCTGAAGCTAAGCCTTATGTGGTGCGTTTGCTTCAAGAAGGAATTGTAGCAAATGCAACTGCCGTTAATATTATGAGGTTAGTGCCAGCGTTGAATATCAGCAAAGATGAGCTTAACATTTTCCTGGAAAAATTTGACGCGATCTTATCAGAAACCACCGTTACGGCCTAATATGAGCAATCAGAAATTAAAAGTAGCCATCGTTGGAGCCTCTGGATTTACAGGTTCTGAGCTGGCGAGATTACTTCTCAATCATGAAGAAGTTTCTATAGAAATGATCACTTCGGAGTCTCATGTGGGCAAGCCTTTTTCTGATTTGCATCCGCAGTTTTTTACCAGACTGGATATTCCTCTGGTAAGTGCTGAAGAGGTAAGTAAGAAAAAGTTGGATGTTATTTTCTTGGCTTTGCCACATGGTGTTTCCATGGATTTTGTTGCCAAATGGAAAGATTCATGTGCGAAAATTATTGATCTTTCAGGAGATTTTAGACTTTCCACAAAAGAAGTTTATGAGGAATGGTACAACAAAAAGCATAGTTATCCAGAAGGATTTGATACGGCCGTTTATGGTTTGCCGGAGCTTTTTGCAGATAAGATCAAAGGAGCGAACTTAGTAGCTAATCCAGGTTGCTTCCCTACCGCATCTATTTTGAGTATGGCTCCGCTTTTTGCGAAGCAATTAGTAGAGGAGAAATCTCTGATCATTGATGCTAAGTCTGGTCTTACCGGAGCTGGGATCAAGGCGAGTGCGACCACTCATTTTTCGAATGTGAATGAGAATTTCAAGGCCTATAGCATCGCTGATCATAGACATACCATTGAGATTGAAGAGCAATTAGGAGCATTGACAGGAAATCAATCAACGATTCAATTTACACCGCATTTGCTTCCAGTAGATAGAGGTATTTTGGTGACGGCTTATGCAAAAATCAAAGGAGAAATGAATCAGACGAAATTGACTGAGATTTATCGGGATTTTTATCAAGACAAGCCTTTTGTAAGATTGAGAAATGAAGCTCCTGGGATAAAGGATGTGCGAGGAAGTCATTTTTGCGATGTGTTCCCAGTTTGGGATGCGAGAACGGAGCGTGTGATTGTTATCTCAGCAATAGATAACTTGCTGAAAGGCGCCGCTAGTCAGGCGGTTCACAATATGAATTTGATGTTTGGTCTGGCAGAGTCAGAAGGTTTGAACCAAGTGCCATTAAAACCTTAATAAGAAAAAGATGATTAAAAATATAACTAACGTACGCGGCATTAAATGCTGGGGTGCGCATACTGGAGTGAAGTCCATGAAAAGGGATTTGGCTATTATTTACTCTGAAGTTCCAGCTGCAGCTGCAGGCACGTTTACTCAAAATAAAGTGCGTGCCGAGCCGATTAAAATCACAGAGAAGCATTTGGCAAATAATAGAGCACAGGTAATCATCTGTAATGCAGGAAATGCTAACGCCTGTACTGGTGATCAAGGTAAAGAAGGTGCTGAAGCGATGGTGAGAACCACCGCAGAGATGTTGGGTATCTCCGAAGAGGATGTAGTCGTGGCTTCTACGGGTATTATCGGCGTGGAGTTCCCTACTGAAGATGTAGTGGAAGGTCTAAAGGTAAATATCCCTAAATTGAGTGATGAGCTGAAAGCTGGTTCATTTGTCGCCAATGCCATTTTGACTACCGATACGTTTGCAAAAGAGGGATTCGTTGAATTTGAGTACGATGGAGTAATGATCAATATGGGTGGAGTAGCCAAAGGATCTGGAATGATCCATCCAAACATGGCAACGATGCTAGCCTTTGTTGTGACGGATTTTCATATCGATGAGAAACTGCTTCAAGAGGCGGTGAGTTTCTGTGTGGATAGATCATTCAACATGATCACCGTGGATGGAGATACTTCTACAAATGACATGGTTGCTGTGATGGCAAATGGATTGGCAGGTAATAGAAAAGTGATCACCAAAGAGGATCCTGGATATGAGGTGTTTTTGGAAAAACTATTGGGAATTCTAACTCACCTAGCGAAACTGATTGTTTCAGATGGAGAAGGAGCTTCCAAGTTTATAGAATACAAAGTGACTAAAGCAAGAACGGAAGCTATCGCCAGAACGCTGGTTCGGTCAATTTCAGATTCCACCCTAGTGAAAACGGCCATGTTTGGTCGTGATCCAAACTGGGGCAGAATCATTGCAGCGGCAGGAAATGCCGGCGTGCCTTTTAACTATAGAAAGGTGAATTTATTTATCGGCGACCAAAATCACCTAGTGCAGGTGTTGGACAGAGGAAATCCTATGGAGTTTGAGAAGTCTTACATGAAAAAATTGCTTCGTGAATCACACATCAAAGTTTTGCTAGAGCTGAACACTGGCGATGAAGAGGGCGTAGGCTGGGGATCTGACCTGACGACAGATTACGTGATGTTCAATTCGGTTTACACGACGTAATGAAGTGAATCATCTTAAAACATCTACTTATCCTGCTTCGCCAGAAGCAGGATTTTTTTAGTGACTAGATAAATTTATTTTCAGACTAAAACCATTACTGTCGAATCGTACTATCAATCTAAACCCTCAAAAAACTCCTCCAGATCTACTTCAAAGCCAGCTATACAGTTGGATTTGACAAAGTCTCCACGTGTGAAAAGCCGCGAAGGCACATATTTTCCTTCAGTGAGAGTATAGACCAATACGGTCTCTTCTACGGGGTGAATAATCCAATATTCCCAAACTCCAGATTCTTCATAAACTTCGTACTTGTTTTTTAAATCTTTCTTGTTGGTTCCGGGCGATAGCACTTCTACTATTAAATCCGGTGCACCGATACAACCTGCTTCATCCAGTTTGGACCGATCACAAACGACACAGACATCCGGTTGGATAACAGTGAAAATATCTTCATTCTTTTTAGAGTGAATTGGCAATCTTACATCAAATGGTGCGATAAATACCTTACACTGTTTACCTGTAAGATGAGTTAAAAATTGAGAATGTAGCTTTCCAGCTACTTCTTGATGCTTTCTTCTAGGTGCTGCTGCAGCAGACCGAAACACTTTTCCCTTGATGAGTTCGACCATTTCGTCGATCTCCCAAGTCAGATAGTCCGCGTAGGAATAAACTCCATATTCTGTAAACGGCTCTTGTACAAGATCTTTCTCTTCGGATTCCATAGAATAAAGTTAACGAAATGATGGAAGAATTTTGAGAATAACTTCAGGCTTTAGGACTTTGCAAATATTTATGAAAATGGCAAAGACCAGTCGCAGAGATTAGTAGCGTATTTTTCGGAATCAGTGGTTAATTTTTTCCCACCATTGGTTTAAAAGTTTAAAACTCAATACCGCCCCTAGTATTAGACTCAGTGTACCTCGTGGTTAAAACTAAAAAAAAGTAAATGGTCTTACATGTATCTCCCGACTTCAAACCCTGTCAATTCCAGGGTTGTGTCTTTCTGGCTATGCAGTTCGCTGATGAGTTGCCCAGAAGCAGGAGCCAGACTAATTCCCATCATAGAATGTCCACTGTTTACCAGCACATTGGAATAGCCGGGAGCAAAACCTATGTACGGTAAACCATCTGGAGAGCAAGGTCTTAAGCCTTTCCAGATTTTATTTTCCTCAGGGAATTTGGCCTCGAATTCTGGATAATAGCGATTGATGGATTCGAAGATTCCTTTTACACGATTGAGATTTACTTTTTGACTGGTACCAGCTATCTCCATGGTTCCGCCAAAGCGGATATGAGCTCCATAGGGACTTACGGCTACTTTCATTTCCGTCAAAATTGTGGATTGCATGATCTCAGGCTTGTTCTCCTGTAGGAAGGAATAGCCTTTTCCTCCCATCATAGGAAGTTTAAAACCCAGCAAATCCGCCAGTTCTCCAGACCAAGAACCTCCAGCTAAAACTATTTTCTCGGCATCAATCTTTCCAGTATCTGTAATTACAGCATTGACAGTATTCCCGCTTTTTTCGAAACAGGTTACTTTAGTATTTGGAAGAAATTTTACTCCTTTTTCCCGTAAGTAGCTTTTCAGAAATTCATACAATTTTCCAGGATCCAAATGTGCATCGCCTGGAAATCTTACCGCACCACGAGCTTTTACTTCCAGATTAGGCTCAAAATTTCGGATCTCTTCAGGAGTTAGAATGTCTGCCTGTATGCCGTTTGCATTCGCAAGACGAGCGAATTCGATTTCCTCTTTCTCAACTGCTTCGGTTTGGTATATCATCATCAATCCTTTCTCTTGCAGGGCGATGTTAGCGTCGGGATGCTCCTCTCTGAATTCCTGATAAAGTGCCTTGCTAAGCAAACTCAGGTTTTTCAACACTGGCACACTGCGCTCGACATGGGCAGGATTTGCAGCTTTATAAAACTGATAGCACCATTTCAAAAGTTTTGCGTCTAGTCGAGGGTGGATGTAGAAAGGGCTTTTGGAAGAAAACATCCAAGAAATTCCCTTGCTGATCATTCCTGGAGCTGCTAAGGGAATAATATGGCTCGGTACTATCATGCCGGCATTGCCTGTGGAGCAATTTACTTGCATGTCGCCCTGGTCGATTATTTGAACTTCAATTCCCTCTTTTTGAAGAAAGTATGCCGTAAAGAGGCCGATTATGCCGCCGCCGATGATGATGGTTGGTTTCATTTTTAGAATCAAGAGTTAGAGCAAAACCAATCTTGGTTCTTAGCTCTTGTGGTTGCTTCTTAGATCACTTGGAATCCATGTACATACGGGTCGTCATCGTCCAGCATGATGGTGTTATATCCATATACTTTTGCCCAGCCTTCTATACTTGGGATGATGGCTGGTTTGCCGGCGATTTCGGTTTCCTCTTCTATTCTTCCGATGAATTTTGATCCGATAAAGCTCTCATGAATAAAATCTTCTCCTGGTTTCAAAAGTCCTTTGGCGTACCACTGAGCTAGTCTAGCTGAAGTTCCTGTGCCACAAGGTGAGCGGTCAATTGCTTTGTCACCATAGAATACTGCATTCCTTGCAGTACTTGTGGGATCTAGGGTTTTTCCTGTCCAAAGTACATGAGAAAGACCTTTGATGGATGGATGCTCAGGATGTACGAACTTATATTTCTCATTCATCTTTTTGCGAAGCGAACGCGCCATTGAGATCAATTGCTCAGCTTTGAAATGCTCAATTCCAAGGAAATTTTCCTGTGGATCTACGATGCAGTAAAAATTACCACCGTAAGAAACGTCTACGATGAGTTTTCCCAGTTCATCAGATTCTATCTCCAAACCTTCTGCTGCCAGAAAGCTTTTCACATTCGTTAGTTTGACAGATTTGACCTTTCTTCCTTCTTGCTTGTACGCTACTAAGACCAAACCCGCTGGAGTCTCCAGTCTGAGTTTTCCGGGAATTTTGGGATAAATCAATCCTTCCTCAATTGCGATAGTCACCGTTCCTATCGTCCCATGTCCACACATCGGGAGACATCCGCTCGTCTCAATGAAGAGCACTGCGAGGTCATTCTCAGGATTGTGTGGAGGGAAAAGCATGGAGCCAGACATCATGTCGTGACCTCTCGGCTCGAACATCAGTCCCGTCCTGATCCAATCGTAGTTATCAAGGAAATACTGGCGTTTTTCCAGCATGTTTTCTCCTTTCAAAAAGGGAACTCCGCCAGATACCACCCGTACTGGATTACCACAGGTATGTGCATCGATGCAAGAGAAGGTGTGTCTTGTTGACATGTATTAATTCAAGGTTGGGAAATGGTAAGATTCGATAATTGGGATTGAAGAATAAAGATTTGGATTTTGAAGTGTTTTTAAGCTTTAGATTAAAGTTGTAAATCTTAGATCGATATCCATCATAATCCCATGCCCCGATAGCTATCGGGGCCGAAATCACACATCCGAATTACTTAATTTTCTCTGCCGTATATTTTCCATTTACCTGTCTCGTGATTCCCAGAGGATTTTCATCCTTCAATGCTTCAGGCAGCAAACCCGACGGCATATCCTGTAAAGCAATAGGTCTAGTGAAACGCTTAATCGCATGAGCTCCAACAGAGGTGCTATTTGAACTAGTCGTGGATGGGAAAGGTCCGCCATGATGCATGGCATAGCCCACTTCTACTCCTGTAGGAACACCAGCGAATAGCAATCTCCCGCATTTCTCTTCTAATAAGTTGATTAGTTCAGAATTGGCTTTGAGTTCAGAAGTATCCGCCCAAAGGGTGATTGTAAGCTGTCCATGTAGTTTTTTGGCGACTTCTCTAAGTTCGGCTTCATTTTCATAGACCACCATCAAAGCGAATGAACCAAATACTTCTTGTTGGAAAAGATCATCAGCGATCCAGTCAGCGGCTTTGATTTCAGCCAATGCCGGACTTACATTGATTAAATGCGTAGCATCTGGAACTTTCACCCAATTTAGTTCAGGTCTTGTTTTAAGATTGTCTAGGGCTGTGTAGTAGGAATTTGCTATTCCTTCATGAAGCATCGGTGACCCAGCTGCTTCTTGCAAAGCTTCGGAAACGGCATTCTCAAACCTACTAGCCAATTCTTTTGGTACGAAAATCAATCCTGGGTTAGTGCAAAACTGTCCTGCGCCCATTGTGAGTGAACCCACATAGCTTTGAGCCATAGGGACTAACTCATTCGACAAGCGCTGGGGAAAGGTGAATATCGGGTTTACAGAGCCCATTTCAGCGTAAACTGGGATTGGTTCGTCACGATTACTTGCGATGTTAAAAAGCGATTTTCCTGCTCCAAATGACCCGGTAAAGGCCACGGCTTTTGCCAAAGGATGCTTAACGAGATCCTGTCCCATTTTTACCCCACCTTCCACGTGCGTAAAAACTCCCTCAGGCAAACCGGATTTTTTGACCGCCTTTGAAATACATTCAGCTACAAATTTTGAAGTATCAGGATGTGCTGGGTGACCTTTGTAGATCACAGGACATCCAGCTGCCAAAGCTGAAATGGTATCCCCACCTGCGGTGGAAAAAGCCAACGGGAAATTGCTTGCACCAAAAACGACCACAGGTCCGATAGGAATCAGCATTCTACGAATGTCTGCTCTCGGTATCGGAGATCTTTTTGGATCGGCTGGGTCAATGGTGGCTTCGACCCAACTTCCTTCTCTCAGTTGAGTTGCAAAAAGCTTAATTTGTCCAGTAGTACGCCCCAATTCTCCATTAATTCTACCCTCTGGAAGATTCGATTCTTTTACTGCTATGAGCACAATTGCACTTCTGTTCTCTTCAAGTATTTCTGCAATTTTCTCCAGAAAATCAGCTTTTTTAATTCCTGAGAGGTTCTTGTAGCTTAAAAATGAGTCTTGCGCTGCTTTGAAAATTTGGTCTAGGTTCATAGGTTTGAATTAGAAAATTTAAAGATTGGAAAATGTCATTTGACCGAAGCCGGATGCCTGATGTTGCATGCAGTATTAACGTGCAGAAGATCTAGAATATATCTAAACCTCTGCGCTAAGTTTACATCCAAAAATACGGAATCTAAAACTTTGGTGCTCCTGATCTTAGTTCTGATTTCTAAATAATAAAGTTTAGCTACTTGACGCAGTTTTCGTATTTCTAAAATCTTGCTGCTAATATCTATCTACTTGTTACTCATAAAACTGGTCTTTTCGCCAAGCCTTCTCTAATGATTTTCTCAACTTTTGCTCTTTCTTCTCCGATCAAAGTAAGTCGTGGAGCTCTCACATGTTCAGAACCTATGCCGCAATGTTGCTCTGCAAGTTTGATGTATTGAACGAGTTTTGGGTGGATGTCCAGTTCCAAAAGTGGCATAAACCATTGGTAGATTTCTTTGGCTTCTGCGTATTTGCCTTCATCGACCAGATTGAAGATTGTAACTGTTTCCTTTGGAAAAGCACAGACCAAACCAGCAACCCAGCCATCTGCACCCATTACCAATTCCTCCATTGCGAGGGTGTCTACTCCACAGAGAATCTTAAACCTATCTCCAAACCTATTTTTCATCCGTGTCACATTAGAGATGTCACGGGTTGATTCCTTGATCGCTTCAATATTTTCGCATTCCACCAGCTCTGCAAACATATCAATCGTGACCAATGTCTTATAATCCGTAGGATTATTATAGATCATGATAGGTAGTTTAGTGCTGTTCGCTACCGTTTTGAAATAGGTAACTACTTCTCTCGCGTCAGCAGCATATCTCATAGGTGGTAGAAGCATCAGGCCTGTGGCTCCTAACTCTTCAGCTTTGGCAGCCCAAAAAAGCGCATCCTTAGTAGCTCCTTCAGCGATATTTAAGATCACAGGAACTTTACCTTCTAAATAGTTGACTGTATCACGAGTAAGTGAGATTTTTTCGTCCAGAGAAAGAACTGAACTTTCGCCGAGTGTACCTCCAAGAATAAAACCATGTACACCTGATTCCAGCTGGAAGTCAATGTTTTTGAAAAACAGATCCATATCCAGACTTCCGTCAGCATGAAATTTCGTCGTTACAGCGGGGAATACACCTTTCCAGTTCATAGCGTTTTTTTTATTTCAAAATTATAGGATGAGGTCACTTCATGAAAGGTGTCTTTTAGTAAATAATGACTCTATTTTGATCAAAAAAATGGTAATTTTGATTTAATCATGTAATCTAAGCCTATTTAAATGTATGAGTAAAGTGATATCGTTTCAGATTCCAAAGTCTGAAAATACATTTATTAAATACCAAGAAGATCGAGGGAAGTGTTTTTACAATAACCTTCATCAGCATCCCCAAGCCCAATTGACGCTTATTGTAGAAGGGCGTGGCCAGTTATTAGTTGGGGATTATGTTGGAAGGTTTGAGCCAGGAGATGTATTTTTATTGGCTGAGAGTATTCCGCATGTTTTTCGGAGTGATGCTGATTATTTCAGGGAGGAAAGTGAACTAGAAATAGCCGGAAACACCATTTTTTTTGATTTTAAGTTGATAAGAATGGCTTTTTCAGAGATTGTGGACTTCATGGACCTTGTTCATTTGAATGAAAAGATAACTGGGTGTTTCAAAATCTCTGGAATCATGAGGGAAGCTGTGGTAAGTTTAGTTGACGGATTAGGTGAGTTTTCAAGCCTTACCAGGCTTCAACATTGCATACATATTTTATCACTTTTGGATTTTAATTCAGATGATTTAGTCACCCTAACCAAAATACCTCTTCAGAGGACTATGAATGAGCGTGACGGCCGACGTATGGATAAGGTGATGAGATTTATACTGGACAATAGCACAAGGCAGATCAGTTTAGAGGAAGTAGCTGCGCAGGCATTTATGAGCAAGGAGGCATTTTGCAGATTTTTCAAACTACGAACAAGAAGAACTTTTACGCAGTATGTTCAGCAACTGAGAATCACTGAAGCTAAGAAGCTACTCTTGGAGACTGACCTGAGTATATCTCAAATTTCCTTTCAAGTAGGGTTTCAGACTTTATCACATTTCAACAAATCCTTTAAAGGTCTTACGGAAATGACTCCCAAAGACTGGCGGAAATTGTAATAAGTTAGGTCACTCGGACTGATCGTATTGAGAAGAATAATCCCCAAAATAGGGAGGAGGATCTTACTTGCTTAGTTTTCTTCATTGATGACATCCGTATTTAAAAATCTGTTCCTTAACGATTAAAGAGGTGTTCATTTGAATATATTGGTCATGGCATTTGGTTTGGCTATACTCTCTAAAACAAACCAACTGTGAAAAAATTACTCTTATTACTAACTTTAATGATGGCAGTTTTTGCCACTTACGCGCAGACAACCCGGGATGTTGAGGATATTAACGAAGACAACTCTTGGCTGAAGCTAGGTCTTAATATGGGAGTCCCTGTTGGGGATATTGGAGACTATTCTTCATTTGCCTTTGGACTTGAAGTAGCTGGGCAATTTATGAGAACAGATAATTTCGGACTTGGAGTGGCTTCGGGTTACACTAATTATTTTAAGAAATCAGACGTGGCAGGTGCACAGAACTTCGGTGCAATTCCTCTTGGATTGATGCTAAGGTATTATCCTGAGCCTTCCGGATTCTTTGTAGGATCAGACATTGGGTACACCTTTTTGACAGGTGACATAGCTAGCGACGGAGGTTTTTACATCAGACCACAAGTAGGTTATCATACTTATGATTGGAATGTTTTCGCCTTCTACAATCAGGTTTTTAACTCCAGTCCTTCTGTTGATATTCAGTCTATTGGTGTAGCAGCGACTTATAATATAAGGTTCAAATAAAACTAACTAACCATGAAATATCAGTTGAAAAAGTGCCCTCAGAGCTTATTTTTATTTTTAATGACTATGTTCTTTTCTGTTGCGGCTTTTGCTCAAAACGGAGGGTTAGATATTGATGTGAATATCGGTAAGAAAGAATGGTACCAACAGCCTTGGGCTTGGGTGGTAGGCGGAGCACTATTTGTTTTGATACTGGTAGCTCTACTTAGAAAGAAAAAGTAACTAGGTTCACCAACTTTAAATTATAGGCCTCTTCATCTGAAGGGGCCTTTTTTTATTTCCTCCAGAAGCCGAGAAAGCAATCATTAGCTATGTTTATAAATTTCTTGCGGTATTTTCTAAAGAGATTAGCTATAATGAATCAATTTCCATTTTGATAGTTGCCTTTTTATGAAAAAATCGATACTTCTTTTCCTATTCTTCCTGTCTTGTCAGTTACTATTTGCTACAGAGCTAGCTCAGACTATTCATACCTATCAAGCTGATTATGGTGCTTTGAGAAGATTGTATTCTAACGCTCTTTCAGATGAGTACTTCACCAGAATTCATAAATTCAATCAAGCCTATTTGACGGATTTGGGTAAAGTGAATTACAACTCCCTCTCTGATGACGGTAAGATCGATTACGTTTTATTTAGAAATTACCTTGAAAAAGAGCTGGCCGAACTGGCAATAGAAAAATCGTCTTTTGACGAAGTTTCGGGAGTTTTGGCTTTTTCTAAATCCCTGGAAGAATTCTATCAGGGAAGGCGTAGAGCTAAGAAACCTGAGCCTCAAAAACTCGCTGCTACTTGGAATGATGTCGCAAAACAAGTAGATGCTCAATTGAAGAACCTCGGTTCGACCCCAAAATATACTAGCTGGCAGAAAGCGGACCTTGCCGCAAGCGCTGTAGAAGCGATGAATAGGGCGACTGGAGAAGCATATGGTTATTATTTTGACTACGACCCAATGTTCACTTGGTGGATGCCTGAGCCTTGGAAAAAGCTGGATGCGAGCATGAAAACTTATGCAAAAGCACTTCGTGAGCATTACTCAAACTCAGTGAAAGATGATGGAAGTGGAATCATAGGCAGGCCGATCGGGAGAGATGCGCTGGAAAAACAGTTAGCTTTTGAAATGATTGCATATTCCCCAGAGGAATTAATCGCAGAAGCCGAAAAGCAATTTGCTTGGTGTGAAAAAGAAATGCTTAAAGCGTCGAATGAATTGGGTTTTGGAGATGACTGGAAAGCTGCATTGGAAATGGTCAAAGAGACGTATTTGCCAGAAGGAGAATGGCCGGCGGAAGTCATCCGACTAGCAGAGGAGGCTACAGACTATGTAGAATCAAACGATCTGATTACGGTTCCGCCTTTGGCAAAAGAAACTTGGAGGACGATCATGATTTCTGCGGAACGACAACGGGTGAGTCCATTTTTTCTAGGAGGAGAAGTAATTCAGATTGCCTACCCAACGTCCGAAATGAGTCATGAGGATAAAATGATGAGTATGCGTGGAAACAACCCGCATTTTTCCAGAGCTACAGTGCAGCACGAACTGATTCCAGGTCATCATTTGCAGCAGTTTATGAATCAGCGAAATATGATTCATCGTCGCATGTTTGGAACTCCGTTTTGGACAGAAGGCTGGGCGTTGTATTGGGAGTTTGTCCTTTGGGACAAAGACTTCCCGAGAGACGCTAAGGATAAAGTGGGAATGCTTTTCTGGAGGATGCATCGTTGCGCTAGAATCATTTTCTCGTTGAATTATCATCTAGAAAATATGACTCCTCAGGAATGTGTCGACTTGCTAGTGAACAAAGTTGGGCACGAGGTAGCAAATGCAGAAGCGGAAGTGCGAAGATCGTTTGAAGGAGGATATGGGCCTTTGTACCAAATAGCTTATATGGTAGGGGCTTTGGAGTTTTATGCCTTGAGAGATGAAGTGGTCAATTCGGGTAAGATGACTGAAAAAGAATATCACGACTTAGTCATGAGCCAAAATGCCATGCCAGTAGAAATTTTAAGAGCGAAAGTCACTGGGAATCCATTGAAGAAAGATCACAAAGCAAGCTGGAGGTTTTTGGATTGAGGAAAGCCTAATGACACTTAGCTAATTCTCTACAAATTTACTTTTAAACTAAAAAGGAGTCCGAATTCGGGCTCCTTTTTAGTTTTGAACTATTGGCAAAATTACTTTTTTGGATCTTTTAGCTTAATAATGATTACGCCATTCTTGCCTTTTTCTCCATATTTAGAAGTAGCAGCATTGCCCTTTAGGACACTGAGACTTTCAATTTCTTCAGGCTTGATGTTTTCCATATTTGCTAATTCCTTTTCTCCTTCTGAGGTAGAAATAATGTAAAGTGGCGTTGTTTCTGGCTTACCATTTTCTACTTGTACTTTAATGTTTGGGCTATATGAATCCCGTCCAGCGACCGCCTTGTCTCTATTCCACTTCATCACATAGCCGCTTTCAGAAGAGGGCAGGTTGGTGACCGTCGATCCTTTTGGTGTACCCACTCTTATTAATGGATACCCTATTACTGTTTTTGAAGGGCTTACTGAGTTTACTCCATACCCTGTAATACTTACGCCATTTACTGTTTGAACACGTGGTGATTGTAAAATCCCCTGCTGCACTGGGCTGAGTTGATTTTTGATAGAAACCATCGTGCTTAGTTGTTGCTTTTTCAGCGAATTTTCCAATGCCAGCACTTTGTCCATTTGCTTTTGAACAGCTGCTTCATCGATTTTGGACTCGTCCAAAAGAGTCTTAAGCTTAGCTGTTTCATCATCCAGATCCCATTTCATTGCGCTGAATTTTCCTGCGTTTTCGCTATGGATTTTTTTAATCTTGAGTGCTTGAGACTCGGTAAGAGCTAGGTCTTGGCGCATCTCCATTACTCTGTCAGCGGAGTAAATGTTTTTCTGAAAGAGATCCTGTGCATTTGCCACCCTGGCAAACAGCATAATATATATAAAGAGTATTTTTTTCATTTTTGATGTGATTTAGTATTCGGTCAATAAAGAAGAAGTAGGCGATTCCCAAGTTTCTAGGAATGTCGTCTCTTCAATGGTGAAATGTTGATTTTGATTCTCGTCTTCCTGTAGCGTAATGATCACTACTTCTGCAGGTGCGCTTTCAACTGTTGCAGGCTCCTGAAGAAATAGCAATGCAAGACCCATTGACGCTGCTATTCCTGCCGGAATCCAAAAACCGAACTTTCTTGTTTTGACTGCTGGAAAAGCGGGGATCTCTTTATGCTGATCCTGCTTTTTCATTTGGTCAAAAAACCGTTCTAACTGTTCGTTATTTTCCATATTCTTCCTGGATTTGAACTTTCGTAATTATTTCCTTGAGTTTCTTTTTCCCGCGATCGTAATGTGTTCTCGCAGTTCCTAGGCCGATTTGGAGGATTTCGGCACTTTGAGCGATGGTCATCTGATGATAAAAAACCATCAAAATCACTTCCCGTTGCATTTCAGGAAGTAGCTTGATTATTTCCTCATAATCCGTTGCGTCTACTTCTTCGTGAATCTCCATCGGATCATAGGAATAGGGAAGAGAAATAACCTTCCCAACCTTTCTAATCTCATCTATTGCGGTATATCTGATGATGGAAAAGAGCCAGGTTTTTGCTTTGGATGCATCCTTTAGCTTTGCTTGCCCCTCTAAAATCTTCAAATAAGCCTGTTGAAGCACGTCTTTTGCCATCTCATCCTCAAAAGAGCAACATTGCCTTGCCCAGAGGTATGCGTCCCTGTGGTGTGCTTTTAAGATATAATCAAGCTGGCTGCGATTCATTTACATCCGTTAGTCGGGGGATAACTTCAATATATGACAGGAAGGGCTAAAAAAGTTGGAATGTTTTAAAGTTGAGTCCACTCCGAAAAGTATTTAGTCGAAACTACGAACCGAAATTAGTCAAAATTTCGATAAAATTATCATTCTTTTTTGATCATAGATTGAATATAAATATCTATATTACAGATAGTT
>Ga0105055_10001794_pt1 | contig 34217 bp, 16 predicted proteins | sample BON03_FD_78090 | JGI IMG/M metagenome (GOLD analysis project Ga0105055, IMG submission 78090) | Freshwater microbial communities from Lake Bonney liftoff mats and glacier meltwater in Antarctica - BON-03 | ecosystem: Environmental > Aquatic > Freshwater > Ice > Glacier meltwater | place: Lake... | reverse complement strand
GGGGGGGAGAGGTGTGTCAGCGTTGGCGAGCGGGGGGGGGGCGGCAGGGGCCCAAGAAACGGGGCCGAGGACGGGCGAAAGACAAGAAACGGCCAAGCGCGGCGGCGGCCCCCCCTTGGTCAACAAAAAACGCACGTTCTTCTCGATGCTCGCCAGGTCCTTCTCGACGTTCTCCTTGTACGCGAGGATGGTCTCGAGCGGCGACTTGCTGGGCGGCGGCGGCGGCGCGGCGGGGCCGCCCGCTTGCTGCTGCTGCTGGGCCGCCATTTTGGCGCCTAGGGCCCTAATGCTGCTGTCGGTGTTTTTGGCGTGTGGCAGCACCAAGCTGTCGAGGCTGCCGCCAGCCTAGAAAAGAGGCGGGCGCGCTTGCCCGAGGAAGAGAAAGGGGAGCAGAAGCAGAGGCAGGAGCAGAGGACGCGACCCGGCCGGCGTCCCGTCGAAACGCGCGTGCGCGCGTCGCGCCCTTGTTGCCTCGTGGTCCGCCGCCGGGCCCTCCTCCTCTTGCTGGTGCCGAGCGACGAGCGCCGAGAGGCGACAGAGCCTCGGGCCCCGTGTGTCGACTCGAGAGTGTGTGTGTGGTAGGCGCGCGCGCGCGCGACGAAGAATTTCGATGCTTCAAAAGTGCTTTCGCTTTCGCGGGAAGCTCCTTGGTGTTGGATTGGGTGCGGATTGTGTGCGTGGGTGGATGGATGATGCGTGACGATGCGCTGAGGGCAAGCGTGCGGGTTTTGATCGCGCCGTTGCTCCCCGCGCCACCGCCGACGCTGACGCCGACGCTGCCGCCCGGACTGCCGTCGCCAGAAGCCGCCGTCACGCCTAAAGCTCGGCGCTCTCCCCGCACTGCCACTGACGACCTCCGTTAGACCTTTAGACCAACCTACGTAGAGCTTCTCCTTCTCTCTCCCACCTCGAACGTCCATCGCCCTCCCCAAGGGCCCTTCGCGGCGCGCCCCACAGCAAAACAAGAGAGGGCCATAAGGGGCACCACTCTCCTCTCTCCTCTCTCTGGATCGCCCTCCCCTTGAGGGCCAGACCAGGCTCGCGCGCGATGGCGTGCGGCGCGTCGCCCGCCGCGTCGCTCCCGCGCCCCCTGCGCCAGCTCGTGAGTTGGCTTCGCCATTGACGCGGCTTCCTTCTTGCCTTGCTCTTTCGTGAAGTGGTGGTGCAAAACATTGATCGCGCCACGCCCGCATGCAGCCGCCGGGCCGGGCCGCCCGCCTGCTCGAACCGAGCGAATTCGTCGGGGCAAGGACCTGCGCCATCAACGGCGACGCTCTCGGGCGCGTGTCCGGGGGAAAAGAGGACGGGACGACGCTGCTGTCCCCTTAACCAGAAACGACGACGTCCGCCGTGCGCAGCCGGCCCGTAGCTCGCCCACGCGCCGCGCACGTGATCCGCCAGACCCACCGATGGACCACGCGTGACGAGCACTCCCCCGGCCGTGTGGTCACCGCACGCGTTTGATGCAGCGGACGTCATTGGATGGTCGACCACGACGCAAGAGCGCCGACCGACCCCGACGAACGGTGCCAGACAAAAACTCGCTGACGACGCAACGTCGCCCCTTTTCCACAAACCCAAACCACAATACAAAACAGCCCCTCCTGCCAGCGCGCCCGGCGGTGGCGCCGCGGCCGCTGCACCTGGCGCGGCGGCCGCTGAGCAGCGGCGTCGCGGGAGCCTGCTCGCCCGACCAGCCGCCGTGGCAACGGCGGCGGAGGCGGCGGCGACCCTCGGGGGCGGCGGCGGCGGCGACGGCGGCGGCGGCGGCCGGCGCGGGGCCGCCGGCATCGGGAGGAGCGGCCGCCGGAGATGGGACCGCCGACGCCGCAGACCCGGAGGCGGCTGCATCAGCACCCCCGGCGCCTGCTGACGGCGGCGGACAACACGCGCAGCAGCAACCGCAGTCGGTGGCAGAGGCGGCGGCGGCCGAGGCGGCCGCGGCGATCGTTCGCGGCTTGCTGCGGACGGCCGCGACGGGTGGCCGCGGCCCGGCGCGCGCCGGCGGCGGCGATGGCGGGGCCCCAGAGGCCCCCAACGACGACCTCATGACCGACGAGGAGTGGGAGGCGGAGGAGCGGCGGCGGTGGCAGCAGGAGCAGCAGGAGGAGCAGCAGCAAAAGCAGCAAGAGCAGCAGCAGCGGCAAAACGGCGGCGGCAGCAACCACGACCGGCGAGCAGCAGCAGCAGAAGCAGCAGCAGCAGCGGCAGCAGCAGCAGCAGCGGCAGCAGCAGTAACATCTCCCTCGGCCGCTGCCGTCGTGGCCAGCGCCGCCGTGGTCGCCGCGCTTGCCTCGGCCGCCGCATCGGCGCTCGCTCCAGCCGCGGCCGCCGCGTCGTCCCCCTGGTCAAACGCGGCGGCGGCGGCGGCCGCCCGCCCTGCCGCGTCCTCCTCCTCTCGCGCCGCCGCCGCCCGGCGCGCCGCCGCCGCCGCCCCTGCCGCCTCTGTCGCCTCTCCGACCGCCGCCGCCACCACCGCGTCGGCCGCGCGCGTCGAGGCCTACGTCATCGCGCAGGGCGGCGGCGCCGCGGCGGCTGCCCTCCCCACCATGGCCGGCCACCACCCCTTTTCCCTCTCGGCCGCCGTCGAGCCCGCCGCTGGCGCCATCTCCCGCCTGCTGCAAGCCGCGCCGCAGTCGGCGGCGGCGGCGGCGGCGGCGGCGGGCCCAGCCGCCCGCAGCGCCCTGGGCTCGCCCGCGTCGGGCGCCGCGCTCCTCGCGCGCGGGCTCGTGCTCGGCGCCGCGCTCACCCTGGCCGCCCAGGCCCTGGCGCGCGGGCTGCTTGCGCGCGGCGCGAGCCGGGCGGCGGCCGCCCGCTTAGATGTGTGGCTCGAGCGCGCGGCGGCGTCGGCGGCGCGCTTCGCGCTGGTCGACGCCGGGCCCGGGGCCGGGGCGGCCGCCGAGGCGGCGTTCGCGGCGGCGGCGGACGCGGCCGAGGCCGAGGCGGCGCGGGACAGGCAGCGGGCGGGCGGCGGCGGCGGCGGCGGCCTCCCGGCCCTCCCGCGCGGCGGCGGCGCGGCGGCGCTGACGTCAGTGACGCCGCCGCCCGCCGCCCTGGCCGCCGTCGCCACGGCCCTCGTCCGCGCGTTGCAGCGCCTCCTGCGCGCCCTGTACGCGTGGCCGCCGCCGCCGCCGCCGCAGCAGCAGCAGCAGCAGCAGGGCAGCGCGCCGCCTGGCGGCGGCGGCGGCGGCGGCGCCCCGAGCCGCGGGCGTTCCGAGGCGGGCGCGGCGCTCGCGGCGGCGGCGGCGGCGGCGCGCGCCTACTACTTCCCGCCCGGCAGCGGCGGCGCGGGCGGCGAGCAGCAGCCGGCGTGGCAGTACGACGCACCGCCGCAGTGGGGGGGGGCGGCGACGGGCGCTGCCGGGGCAGCGGGCGCGGCAGGGGCAGCGGCGCTCGGGCCGTCGGGCGCGGCCGAGGGCGCCGCCGCCGCCTCGGCCGCCGGCTGGCGCCCGGCCTCGCCCGGCTCCCTCGACGCCGCCGCGCGCGCCCTCGAGGCCGCCCTCGCCGGCCAGGGCGCCCCCGCCACCGCCGCCCAGCTCGACCGCCTGCGCGCCGCGCGCGGGCGCGCGCTCGCCGACCGCGTGCTCGCAAACAACGCCACGGGAGAGCCCGTCGAGTGGGTCAACATGTGCCTCCGCAAGATCTGGCGGGTGTACCAGCGCGGGCTCGAGCGCTGGTGCACGGGGCTGCTTCAACCTGTTTTTGACGGCCTCGTGCGCGCGGGCTCGGTCCCCAGGCTGGTGCAGCGGCTGCGGGTGGTCGAGCTCACGCTGGACCACGAGGCCCCCAGAGTCACGAACATGCGGCGGCGCACCAGCCGCAAGGATTCCGATTTGACGGGCGTGGTGGATTTGCGCTACACGGGCGGCGCGCGCATGCTCCTGATGGTCGAGGCCGGGGCGCGTGGCAGCCGCTGGCGCCTGCGCGTCCCTGTTCTCGTGTCGGACCTGGACATCGAGTGCCGCCTGTGGATCAAGCTGCGCCTGGCCCCCATGTGCCCCTGGGTAGGGGCCATCAGCCTCGCCTTTGTCGGCCCGCCCAACGTGCGCGTGCAGCTCTCCCCTTACAACCGCCTGCGCCTGATGCGCGTGCCCGTGCTGCAGACATTCCTGACGCGCCTGCTGACGGTCGACCTCCCCGGCCTGATGGTCTTGCCGGAGCGCCTCGAGGTGGCCATCCCGCCCAGCGTGACGAGCGTGGCCGAGGCCGCCGTCGGCCGCGACACGATCATGCGGGCGGTGGCGTCGGCGGTGCTGCAGGTGGATTCTCTGGAGCAAGCCTTGCTGGCGGCGCTGCCGCTGGGTCCCCAGTCGGCCGCGGGCGGGGTGACCCTGCCCGAGGGCTTCCGGGGCGAGCTCACCGTCTCGCTGCGGGCCGCGCGCGGCCTGGCCGTGTGGGGCCTGCCGTGGCAGAGCAACCCCTACTGCCGCCTGGCGCTAGGGGCGCAGGCGGTGCTGTCGCGCCGGGACCGCGACACGTCGGCGCCGTCGGCCCGGGGGGCGCCCGTGTGGAACCAGGAGCTGCAGTTTCTGGTGGAGGACCCGCCGGACAAGCAGGTGAGTTTTTTCCTCCTCGCGAGACGGGTGTGGTCTTGATTTTGGGCCAGGAAGAGAGAGAAGGAGAATGGGCGACGCGACGAGCGCGGGGAAAAACGAAAAACGAAGAGAGAAACCAAAAGCACGTCTGCACCTCGCCGCGGGGCCAAAACATCAGTTTTCCTTGCTCACCCGGCCGGCGAGGATCGTCGCGCACGCGCCTACGAGCGTCGCGCGCGACCGTGCGACAAACACGGGACCACAAACCCCGCGCCTTTAATCCAGCGCCGCCGCGGGAACCTTTGACCGCGCGATGCTCTACAATATGGCCGCGACAACACAACCCCTTTTCTTCTCGGCGGGGGACGCTCCAAACGCCGCCGCTTGACCGTTTTTGATCGTTCTCGCTCGCGCGCGCGCCCACGACAACGGGCGCCCGCCCCCCCGCTTTTAGCCCCCCAAACAAAAACCGCCGCCCAACCCAATCCCCCCCCCCCCCGAACAAACACGGCAAACCAAAAACCCCGCACACCAAACAAAACCAAAAACCAAAAAAAAAGACGCTCGAGATCTACGTGCGCGACTCGCACCTGACGGGCAAGCCCGAGATCGGGCGCGCCGTGCTCCCGCTGTCGCGCCTGCCCGCCGACGGCGAGCTCTCCGGCGCGTGGCTGCCGCTCGAGTCCCCCGAGGGCGCACCGGGGCCCGCGGGCGAGGTGCTCGTCGACGTGAGCTACAAGCCCTTCGTCGACGACGAGGCAGACACGGGCTACCGCGAGGCGGCGGCATACCGCGAGGAGCAGGCGCGCCTGGTGGCGCGGGAGCAGGAGGCGCGCGCGCAGGCGCAGGCGCAGGGCGGGAGTGCGGGCGGCGTCGGCCTGCCGATCATCACCGATATCCGCTCGGCCGCGGCCGCGAGCTCGCGCGCGGCCGTGGCCGCGTCCGCGGCCATCTCGGCGATCGCGATGACGAAGGCGGCGGCGGCGCGGGCGGCGGCGCGGGCGGCGCGCGCGGCCAAAAAGGTGGGCGGCGGCGGCGGCGGCGGAAAGGGGGCGCCGGGGGCTGCGCCCAAGGCCAAGGCCGCCGCCTCTGCCGCCGCCGCCGTCGCCTCTGCTCCCTCGAGCGCGACCGCCGCCCCCGCGGTCGCCGCCAAGCCTGCCTCAGCGGCAGGCAAGGCGCCCTCGGACGCCGACGCTGCTGCCGCCGCCGCTGCCGCCGCCCCCCGGGCCGCCGCCCCCGTCGCCGCCAGCGCTGCGGCCGCTGCTCTCGCCGGCGGCGGCGGCGCCGCCGCTGCAGCCCCTCCTCCGACGCCCGCCGCTGCCTCCCCCTCCCCCTCCCCCTCCTCCTCCCGCCCGGCCTCCCCCGCCGCCGCCTACGAGGTCTCCGTGTCCGAGGCGTCGGTCGACGAGGAGATGGTGCAGCAGGCGGCCGCCGCCGCCGCCGCCGCCGCGCTCGCGCAGCAGCGCTCGGTCGAGCAGCAGCGCCTCGAGGAGGAGGAGCGCCGCGCCGAGGCGCTGGCGGTGGAGATCCGCGCGCGGTCGGCGCGCATGGCGCGGGCACTCGGAGAGCTCGAGCGCGCGCAGCGCGAGCAGCGGCAGCTCGAGCAGCTCAGGAAGGAGGGCAAGGAGCCGCCCGCGTCGCACGCGCTCGCGTCAGGCGCGCCCGCCGCGCCCGCCGGCGCCGGCGCCGCCCGCAGCGACGAGACGGCGGCAGCAGCGGCGGCGGCCTCTTCCTCTCTGGACAGCGGGCTCGGGGACTTGGGGCGTGGCGTCCACGTGGGGCTCTCAAAGTACGACGTTAAGCACGGCGGCGGGAGCAAGGACCAAGAAGGAGGCGGGCGCACGGGGGCCGGGGAGGAGGCGGGGGGCAAAAGGGGCGCGGAGCGCGGCACAGAGGAGGAGGAGGGGGGGGGGGGCAAGGCGGCGGCCGCCGCCGCCGCCGCCGCCGCCGCCGCCGCCGAGCGCGAGCGCGAGCGCGCGCCCAGCCCGCCCGAGCGTGTCGCCTCGTGGCTCTCGGGCGCGCTTCACTGGGTGCCCCAGGGTGGGATCGAGGCCGCCCGCGACGGCGCCGAGCAGCAGCAGCAGAGAAAGGACAAGGCCGCCGGCGACGCCGCTGTGGCTGCCAAGGCGGCGGCGGATGCTGCCGCCGACGGCGCCGACGGCGGTGCCGCCGACAGCGCCGAGGCCCCCGTGCCGCCATCCTCGCCCCCCTCTTGGTGGGACTGGGCCGCCGCGCAGGGCGCGGCCGCCAAGGGCATGTTTGCTGGCGAGGGCGCCGCGCCTGCCTCGGCCGCAGAGGCTGGCGCCAGCGACGGCGCCGGCGCCGGCGCCGGCGGCAGCGACGACGCGGGCGCAGCCGCGCAAAAAGCGGGTTGGGGGGGCAAGGCCGCCGAGGCGGCAACCTCTGCCGCCGGCGGCAAGTCCTGGTGGGCCTCCGTCTCGGACGGCGTCGTCGGCGCCGTCAAGGGCGCCATCGAGGGCGCCAACAAGGCCAGCGGCCGCGGCGGCGGCGGCGGCAGCGAGGACGGCGGCGGCTCCGACGGCAGCCGCGACGACGGCGCCGACGGCGACCGCGGCCCGCGCCCGGTCGAGGCCATCGTCATCCCGCCTGACCTCCCCCTCGAGGAGATCGCGCGCGAGGTCGCCCGCCTCAAGGAGGACCAGTGGCGCTCCAAGGAGGGGCACGTGGAGTCCCTCTGGGCGCGCGCCGTCGAGCGCAACGACCGCTCGTGGCTGCGGCTGCTGGCCTTCTTGTTCACGGTGGCGATCGCGCTGCTGGCGGTGGTGGCGCACCGGATCGGGGCGATCGACGGCGGCGGGTCGGCGGCGGTGCTGGAGGCCGGGCAAGAGGTCGCGGCGGCCGGCGTCGCGGCGGCCGGCGCGGCTGGGGCGGCGGCCGCGGACGCCGCGGCGGCTTCCTCCAGCACGAGCGCCGGCGCCGGCGACCCAGGCGCGGCCGCGTCCTCGATGGCCCCGCTGCTCACGATGACGCTGCCCTTTGCCGCGTTCGTCCTGGGCCTGCTGTCGTCCGGCCTGGGCGGTGGCGGGGGTGGCGTTGAGTGATGGATGATGATGATGTCGTCGGGGGTGGCGTTGAGTGATGGATGATGATGATGTCGTCGGGGTTTCTTCTCCGCAATTTTTCGGCGCGGTGCCTTTCTTCGGCGCCCTCGATTTTTGCGCCTTTGCATTTCATTGTCTGTCTGTAAGAACAAACCAATCCACGCCTTTCGATGATTTTGTCCTCGATGCGAGGAGGCCTCGTGCGGCTCGTCTCGCCTCATTTCCCCCAACGACTCATCAGTCCCCAACACCAGTGAGGCACCCGCGAGATAGCGCTCTCCTTTGGTCGGCGGCGGCGCGAGCGCCCGCCGCCGCCCGCCGCCCGCCGCTCGTTTCACGGCCCCCATTTGGGGACGCGTGGAAAGACCAAGATCTCTGCCCCGCCCGTGGGTCGTCTGCGTTGGTAAGGTCGGTCAAAGTCTCAGTAGACCGGCGGACGGGGCTCGCGGGCTCTGTTCGCGCGTCGATTGTCTGGAGGAGGAGGAGGAGGTCGAGGCACCCAAGAAGAAAACCACCCTTCCCTCCCTCCCTCCTCTTGAGGCTCGTCCCCCCTCTCTGCGACTCGCCCTCTTCACCTTTTCGATTCTCAAAGATCAACACAATGGCTCTCTCTTCCAAGGTGCGCAACCAATGGCCCGCGCGCGCCAGCTAATCCCAGGCCGGAGGAGGAGCGCAAACCCGGCCGCGCAACTTTCCCCCCCTCTTTCTGACAATCGATTTTTTCCCCCCCCCCCCCGCCCCCCCCCCCCAAACCCACACAGTCCGTCCTCTCCAACGGCGCGCTCAAGCGCGCCGCGACCCGCCAGGTCAAGGTGAGCGCATCCGCCGCGTGTCAGGATCGAGGGCGCGCGCGAATTGGGCGGCGTCGCGCACCCCGGTGCTTCCCCCCCCCTCTTCCCTCCCCCCTCCTCCTCCCGTTCTGCTCCCGATCGCCACCCGCCCCCTCAACGCCCCCGCATTGGCGGCGCGCGTGCGCTGGCAGACATCCGACTGACAGACCCGTCGTGGCCTGGGGTCGGGACGGCGCTGGGCGGCGCGCGGCCGAGGCACCGGCGCCCCGATTTCGGCCTCTCTGCCCCTTGGTGTTTTTCGCGCACAGAAGGGCTGAGGGAGAGAGAGGGGAGGGAGGGCAACCGCCGCACACGCCCTTACCCTTGCCCGCCCGACTTCCCGACCGCGTGTACTGCGCGCGTCCGTCCTCGACCTCGTCGTCAGGCCGGTCAGGCGGGACGCGTCTCGGCCGGCGCACGGGGACTGCGGGGCGCGCGCGAAAGCAAGAGGGGAGGAGAGAGGGAGAGAGGGGAGAGCAAGAGGGCGGCGGCGGCGGGCGGCGGGCCGGATCGCACGGGCTTCAGGCGCGAAGAAAAAACCCTCCAGCGCCTGTGTCTCACCCTCCCGTAAAAACAAAAACCCACCACACACACAATCGCACAACACCACCACCACTAAACACAGCTCGCCGTCTCGCGCAAGAATGTCGTCGCGGCGACCGCCGAGCAGAAGAAGATGAAGGTGGCGATCAACGGCTTTGGCCGCATCGGCCGCAACTTCCTGCGGTGCCTGATCGGGCGCGAGAACAGCCTGCTCGAGGTGGTCGCCATCAACGACAGCGGCGGGGTGAAGCAGGCGTCGCACCTGCTCAAGTACGACTCGACGCTGGGCGTGTTCAACGCCGACGTCAAGATCGTCGACGGTGCGTTCTCAAACATTACGTCTCTCTCGCGCGCATGTGTGGGCGCCCCCTTTCGCCACCGCCGCCGCGTTTCTTCGGAGGGCCGCCCTCCACCACTCTCCCGCCGCCTCCCGCTATCGACGTCCCCGCGCGTCCAAGCACGGCTTCTTTCTCACGCCTCCCCACCTCCACCCCCCCCCCCCTTGACCCAACGACACGCAACATACATCGCAAAACCAAAAAAAAAATAAAAAAATCCGTCACAGACAAGCACATCTCGGTCAACGGCAAGTCGATCGAGGTGGTGTCGTCGCGCGACCCCCTGCAGCTCCCCTGGGGCGCCATGGGCATCGACATCGTGATCGAGGGCACGGGCGTCTTCATCGACAGCGCCGGCGCGGGCAAGCACATCACCGCGGGCGCCAAGAAGGTCCTGATCACCGCCCCCGCGAAAGGCAGCGACGTGCCCACCTACGTCATGGGCGTCAACGCCGACCAGCTGAAGGCCACCGACACGATCGTGTCCAACGCCTCGTGCACGACCAACTGCCTCGCGCCGTTCGTCAAGGTGCTCGACGAGAAGTTTGGCATCGTCAAGGGCACCATGACGACCACCCACTCCTACACGGGCGACCAGCGCCTGCTGGACGCGTCGCACCGCGACCTGCGCCGCGCGCGCGCCGCCGCCCTGTCGATCGTGCCCACGACCACGGGCGCCGCCAAGGCCGTGGCCCTGGTCCTGCCGCGCATGAAGGGAAAGCTCAACGGCATCGCGCTGCGCGTGCCGACGCCCAACGTGAGCGTGGTCGACCTGGTCGTGCAGGTGGAGAAGAAGACGCTCGCGGAGGAGGTCAACGAGGCGTTCCGCGCCGCGGCCGCGGGGCCCATGAAGGGCGTCCTCGGCGTGTGCGACGAGCCGCTGGTGTCGGTCGACTTCCGCTGCACGGACGTGTCGTCGACGATCGACTCGTCGCTGACGATGGTGATGGGCGACGACATGGTGAAGGTGGTCGCGTGGTACGACAACGAGTGGGGCTACTCGCAGCGCGTGGTCGACATGGCCGAGCTGATGGCCAGCAAGACGGCGTGAGCAGGGAGCAGTGGATAGAGGAGAGGCGTTTTGCTGCTGTTGCTTGCTGCCGCTCTTTGTTTCCTTTTTTGTCTCTCCCTTTCCGATGAAGCGCCTTCGGCGGCGGGGGGCGGGGCGGGCGCGCGGCGCGCGGGCTATTTTCCCCGCGTCCGTTTTCACTCCCGTCCTCGGTCTCGTCCGTTGGCCTTGATTGAGAGAGCCCTGACAAATTCGGAAGGCATAGAGAGACAGAGAGATCCCCAAACGTTGTAGGAAAGAGGATTCTGCCATTGATGCCCGTCTCTAGCGTCGCCCCGCCGGCGGGGTCGCCTCCTCGCGCCAAAACGAGCACGATCCCCGTGCCGCTTGCCCCGGTCTCTACAAGGGCACCGTCGCGTACGGCGTTCCCGCACGCTCGCATCAATCACTCTGTCCGCATCCGATCTCCCTCTCCTCTTGTTGGATCCTTCTCTCGAGCAGCGACAGAAAAAAAACCATCACCACATATCTCGGCAAACCCCTCTCCTCAAACGCCAACAACAGGCAACCCCGGCCACCATGCTCGTGAACGCCGGATCCCGCCTGGCGGCCGTCCGGCCGTCGCACGCAACGTCTGCCGCCGCCGGGCCCGCGCGCCGCGCCGTGGCCGCTCGGCGCGCAGGTGGCCGCTCCGCCATCGCGCCGCCGCCGCGCGCCGCTGGCGGTGGCGGCAGTTGGTTTGACGAGGGGAAGCAAAAGTTTTTCACGATGCTGGCGGGCGACTACGACGCCGCCGCGGTCAACGCCATCATCGACGGCAAGCTCGCGCCCGGCGTCGCGTCGGGCAAGGTAAGGACCGTTTGAAACGCGAGCGCCCGACGGACCGATCGCGCTGCCCCTCCGCGTCGCCCTGCGCCCCCCCTCGTCGCCGCCAACCCAACACCCCCCGCCAACACTTCCGCCCCCCCAAAAAACAACAACAAACGGAACGAGCGCAGGGCGTTGTCGTCTTCTCGTGGTCCAACTGCCCCTACTGCGTCAAGGCCAAGCAGGAGCTGACCGACATGGGCGCCCGCTTCGAGGCGGTCGAGATCAACCAGCTGCCCGAGGGAAAGGGGCTGAAAGTGGAGCTGCAGCGCCGCACAGGGCAGTCGTCCGTGCCGCAGGTCTTCATCGGCGGCGAGTTTGTGGGTGGGTGCAACAACGGGCCGAGGCCGGGGATGGGCGTCGTGCCGCTCAAGCAGAGCGGGGAGCTGGCTCAGAAGCTGCGTGCAGCGGGGGCGCTCTAGTGATTTATCCTCTCTCTGATCGGGGGGTTGTTTGGTTCCGTCTCTTGTTCTGCGCGCGTCGTTTGTCGTTTTGTCGTTTTGTCGTTTTGTCGTTTTGTCGTTTTGTCGTTTTGTCGTCGCCGTCGACGTCGTCGTTGGGCGTCACCGTGGCGCGTCGGGGGGCCGTCCTATTTCTCTCGGCCGCGCGTGTCGCCCAACCTGCCCTTTTGTAATAGTCAGGCCTGCTTGCATGATATTGAACTTATCTTATATCAACGGGCCCCTCCGCGCGCCTCCATCCGCCGCCGACGCTCACCGTGCCTGCGGCGCATGGCCGGCGCTGGCGCCCCGCGCGACGTCGTCAAAAGCGTTTGGGGGGACACAAACGGTCGGGCGCCCCGCCCGCCACGCCGGCACAAAAGCACCAACTTCCCGGACGTCCTGATCACTAATCATAGCCACAACCGTAGGTCCATTTTCCATACCTCAGCACTGCACACAACCACCTCGCAGACACACGTACCGGCGCGCGGCGCCACTCCGAGAGCCGGCGACTCCCCTCCCTCCTCCTTCCTCCTCTCCCCCTCAAAGGCCTCTTGGTCCGTCCAACTCACCACAGCGCGCGCACCGACCTGGGCTTGTCAAGTCTCTCTCTCTCTTCTTTCGAACGCGTGCGCGCCCTAGGTTCAAACCAGTGGGTCGATCAAGATCTCTCTCTCACACTCTGTCGATATCAGGATGCCGCCGGGCGCCGTCGGCGCCGCCGCACAAGACGTGACCCCGGTCGACGCGCTCGCGCCGGCGTCGCCGCTGCCGGCGTCGCAGCGCGGCGAGAGCGCCGTGGTCGGCAAGTTTTTCAGAGTCGCCGTGTCCAACGCCGGCCAGGAGAGCGGGTTCCTGTGCGGGATCGACGCCGAGGGCGATTTTCCAGGCCTGCACCCGGGCTCCCTCTACGCGATCCTCACCAACCCGCACAACGACGGCGTCTTTCGCGACATCAAGTACGTTCGCTCGCGGCGGCTGCTCGCGGAGGAGAGGCTAGAGGCGCCGGCGCCGGCCGCGCCGGCCCGGCGGCGAGCGGGGCTCGGCGGACTGTGGGGCGGCGGCGGCGGCGGCGGCACCGGGGCGGCCGCGGCAGCGGCGAAAGCAACACCGCCCGCGCCCAAGCGAGGCCCCGTCGTCTTTCGCAGGGTCGAGATCGACCAGGTCGGCGAGCTGCGCATCTTCATGGCGCGCCGCGAGTTTGGCACCCGCCTGGTCGTCGAGGAGGACGCCCGCCGCGCGCAAGGCGACGGCGTGTGGCAGACGCGCTTCGCGCTGGTGAGCTCGGACGCGCTGTCGCGGTTCCAGGGCAGCTGGACGATCACGGCGGCGGCGGCGGCGGCGGCGGAGGCGGAGGACAACGGCGGCGCCGAGGCGGGCGGCGGCGGCGGCGAGGCGCACGGGGCGGCGTCGGCAGCTTGCCCCCCCACCACCGCCGCCACAACCACCGCCGGCTGCCGCTGCCGGCTCGAGCAGCAGGTGCTGCCGCGCGGCGTCCCCGTCTTTTTCCAGCGCGTGCCCGTGCTGGGGGCGCTGCTGCGCCGCGTCTCGCTGGGCGCGGTCGAGCGGCTGATGCGCGACCTCCAGGCGGCGGCGGCGGCGCTGGCCGCGAGCGCCCCGGAGGCGGCGGCCGGCGGGGACGAGGCGGCCGTGCACGCGGCCCTGGACGCGATGCGGCGCGCGCGGCTGGCCGAGGGCGGGGGGGGGAATGCGCGGGGGGAGGGCGAGCGGCGGGCGGCGGGCGCGCACCTGGCGTCGCACGCGCCGCCGCCCTCGGGCGAGGAGGACGAGGAGGAGGAGGACGACGACGACGAAAAGGGGGCCATCGAAGATTTGAGCGCGCGCACACAAACACACGGTCCTGTGGCCGTGCCTCCGAGGATCTGTTTGCGTCGCACTGAGTTTCCCAGTTGACGATGGTTTGAAGGAGATAATTTTTATTCCTGAAGTCGGCGCCAATAAAAAAAGGGGGGGGGCGGGTAAATTTTGGTCTTGTCTGTGTGTTTTGAGTAAAATCTGTTAGTCACGTCAAAAGTGGGGCCGGTCTCGTGGTCGGGGTCAGTTGTCGATACATGGGTCAAAAAATCAGTCGTTCTGGTCCGCGGCCCGAGAGTCGGCCTCACTGCCGCGAGCGCTTGGCCGCCGCCGCCGCCTGGCCGCCGTCGCCGCTGCCGCGCGGCCGCCGCCACTGCGCCCCCTCGTCCTCCTCGTCCTCCTCGTCCTGCTCCGCCTGCTCGTGCTCGCGGCGCGGCGGCGGGTGCTGCTGCTGCTGCTGATGGGGGTGCTGGGGCGGGAGAGGGGGAGGTTGGTGGCTGGCGCCGCCGCCGCTGCTGCGGCGGTGGCCGCCGCCGCCGCCGCCGCCGCGCCTGCCGCCGCCGCTCCTGTCCCGCCCGCTGCCGCCCACGCCGCCGCGCGGGTTGTGCGGGCTCGCCAGCGCGCTCCCGGCGTGCGGGGCGCCGGTCGAGGGGCGGGACCTCGGCAGGTTCGCCGGGAGGGCGGGGGCGCTCGCGCCCCCGTCCCCCCCGCCCCCGTCGCCCCCGCCGCCGCCGGTCCCGCCGCCACCCGCGCCGCCGCCGCCGCCGCCGCCGCCGCCGCCGCCGCCGCCGGAAGACAAGACCTGCCGAATCAGGGCCCCTCCGAGGCGGTCGCTGAGCGACTGCACGGCGCGGGGCGACGACATCAGCGTGCCCACGAGCGCCTGGCGGATCAGGTCGCCCATGAGCAGCGGCTGGGGGGGGGGGGGCTGCTCTTCGTCGCCGTCGGCGGCGGCAGCGGCAATGGCGGCGGCGGCGGCGCGCGGGGCGGCGGCGGCGCGCGGCGCCGCCTCTGCGAGCGCCTCGCGAAACGTGGCCCGCAGGAGCGCGTCGCCCTCGCCGCGCTCGAACAGGTCTCCCAGCGCCTGCGTCAGGAGCTCGGCGTCGCCCTCCTCGAACTCGCCGTCGTCCTCCTCGTCCTCGTCCTCGAAAGCGTCGGCGTCGGCGTACGCGCCGCCGCCGCCGCCGCCGCCGCGCCCCTCGCCGCCGCCGGCGACGGCGGCGGCGGCCAGCAGCGCCCCCGCGCCCCTCGCCGCCGCCGTCGCCGCGCCGGCCGAGGGCAGCCGGCGCGCCAGCTGCGCCGCCGTCGCGCCGCGCACCTCGGCCAGGTAGATGCGCGCGGCGTCGTTGGCCGCGACGCGCACGCGCGCGGCCAGGCCGCCCATCTCGCGCCGCAAGGCCGCCACGGACGCCGCGTCGCCCTCGCCGCCCCCGCCGGCCGCCGCGCCCTCTGCCGTCGCTGCGCCCTCTGCCGCCTCCTCGTCGGGAAAGGGCGGCAGCTCGCCGCCGCGCGCCGCGGCCTCGAGCGCCCGCGTCGCCAGGTCGAGGCCCTCGGCGGCGCCGCGCACGAACCAAGGGCCGCGCGCGTGCTCGCGCATCACGCGCAGGACGTGCGCCGAGAGCATGGCGGGAGGCGGGGGGGGGTCGAAGATGGTGCGGTCGCGGTCGAGGCCTCGGGCGACCAGCTCGCGCACGGTCTCGGGCACGTGCGCGCGCACGGCGTCCGACAGGAGCGCGGCGGCCGACGGGCGCGCCGCCGGAGCGCCGCCGTCGTCCTCCGCGCTGCCGCGGCCGCCGCCGCCGCCGCCGCTCTCCTGCCCCGCCGTCCCCTCGCCCAGCAGCACCTCGCGCAGCGCGCGGCGGAACTGCGCCGTGTCGGCGAGGTTGCGCACCGCGCGGTCCATGCAGAGCGTGAGCATCTGCAGCATCTCCTCACGCGAGTCGCTCGCGGGCGCCGGCGCCGCGGCCGGGGTCGGCGGCGGTTGGGGGGCGGCGGCGGGGACAGGGGCGGCAGGGGCGGGGGCGGCGGCCGGCGCCTCGGCGGGGCCGGCGGCCGGCCGGGGCGTCGGAGCTGGATGAGGGGGAGGAGGAGGAGGGGGAGGGCGAGGCCGCGCGGGGGACGGGGCGGGAGCGGCGGCTGCTGCTGCAGCCAAAGGAGGAGGAGGAGGTGGCGGGGGAGGGCGGGCGGCAGGGGCGGCGGCGGCGGCGGCGGCAGATGCTGCCAGGGGGGAGCGCTCGTCCTGCTGCTGCGGCTGCTGCTGCTGCTGCGCCAGCTGCTGCTGCCTCTCCGCCTGCAGCGCGAGCTCCTGCTGCTGGCGCTTGACGCGCTCGCGCTCGATGACGTGCGCCCAGGACGGGTTGAACCCGCCGCCAGTTGCGGGCCGCGAGCCGCCGCCAGCGCCGCTGGTGCCGGCGCCGGCGCCGCCGTCCCCGCCGCCGCCCGCGCCGTCGACGCCGCCGCCGCCGGCGGCAGCGGCCCCCGACGCCGCCGACGCCAGCCCGATCGAGCGCCGCGAGTAGGCCGCGTACGCGTCCGCGGCCGCAAGCGCGGTCGCGCCGGCGACGCTGCCAGGAGCGAGCAGGCCGCCGTCCTCGCCGGCCAGGGACAAGGCGCGGCGCCCTTCGCGGCCGCGGCCGCGCCCTCCGCCGCCGCCCCCGCCTCCGAGCGAAGCGCCGCCTCGGCCGCCCCACCTGCCGCCGCCGCGGCTGCCGCGGCCCCAGCCGACGCGCCCGCGCCCGCGACCGCGGCGGGGGACCATCTCGTCGTCAAAAAACTCCTCCTCGTCAAAGTCGTCGTCGTCGTCGTCGTCGTCCTCCTCCTCTCCTTCATAGCGGCCAGCACGCCCGCCGCCGCGCCCGTTGCCGCGCCCGCCCGCGCGCCTGCCCGCGCGCCCGCCGCCCCCGCCCCCGCCGTCGCTGCCGCTGCTGAAGGAGGAGGAGCCCTCGTCGTCGTCGTCGTCGTCGTCGTCGATCTCGAGCTCGATCTCGTCGCGGTAGATCCGCTTGGGGCGGGGGCCGGAGGGGGCCGCGGCGTCGGCGTCGGCAGCGGTGCCGTTGGCGCGGCCCCGGCCGCGCCCTCGGCCCCGGCCGCCCCCGCCGCCGCCGCGCCGGCCGCCGCCGCCGCCGCCGCCGCCGCCGCCGCCGCCGGGGGGCCCGGCCGGAGCGGCGTGCGCGCGCCCCTCGTTCGCCTCCGTGGCCTCGTCGTCTTCCTCAAAGTCGTCGTCGTCGTCGTCGTCGTCATCGTCGTCGTCGCGGAGGCGCTTGGCGGCGCGCCGCGAGCGCTCGATGGCGCGGGCGGCCGACGCGCGCCGCGCGCGGCCGCCGGGCGCCGGCTCGCCGCCGCCGGCCTCTTCGTCGCCGCCGCCCGGAGGAGCCGCCGCCACCGCCACCACGCCGATGGCGCCCGGGACGGCGGCCTGGGCGACCTCGGCCGCGGTTCGCCACACGGGCTCGGGGACAGCGTGCGGGGCGGCACGCGGGCGCGCCGCTGCTGCTGCTGCCGCCGAGACGCCACCGCTGCGGGGAGACGCGGCGCCGTCCTGCGCGCCCGCCGCTGCCGCTGGCCAGCGCGGCGCCCGCACCGCCGCCGCCGCTGCCACCGCCGCCTCGGCGTCGCTGTCCTCCTGCCGCCGCCGCTGCTGCTCAAGGTGGTGCTGGTGCTGCAGGTGCGGCTCGCGGCGCTTCTTGGGCGGGCGCGAGGCGTCGCCGCCGTCCGACGCGCCCAGGCGCGGGTGGCTGGCCGCCGCGGCGCCGCCCGCCGAGCCCGCGGCGGCGGCGGCGCCCCCGTGAGAGCCGCCGCCCGCCGCCGCCGCTGCGGCGAGCGTCGCGGCGGCCTCGCCGCCGCGCGGCGACAGGCCCCCGTTGGCCCCGCGCGGCGCTGATGCAGCCGCCGCCGCCGCCGCCGCCGCTGCTGCCGCCGGCTTGCCGCCCCCGGAGCCGGACGCCCCGCGCCGCGACTGCCGGCCGCCGCTGCCCCCTGCGGCTGCCGCCGCCGCCTCGCCGTTGCCCTCTGCGCCGCCGCCACCCCGCGCGCCCGCTCGCCTCGGCGCCTCGCGCGAGGAGGCCGCCTCCTTGTGCGCCTGCTTGCGCGCGGGCGCGGGCGTGGCCGCGGCAGCGGCCGCCACAGGAGAGGACGCCGCCGCCGCCGCCGTCCCGGGCGACGCCGACGCCGCCAGCCGCCGCCGCCGCGGCACCACCCGCGGCCTCACCTCCGAGTCCTCGCCGTCGTCCCATTCGATGCTCGACGTCACCTTTCCCCACAGCGCGCTGTACGTCAGGCGCGCGCGCCCGCCCGCGCCCGCGCCTTCAACGACGCGGCGCAGCTGCGCCAGGTACGCGGGGCACTTGCCGTGCACGGCCTCGGCCCAGCCGTGCCACCCGCGCAGCAGGCGCGGCGAGGGCGGCTCGCCGCGGCGCGCGCCGCCGCCGCCGCTGCCGCTGCCCTTTTCGGGCAGCAGCCAGATCACGGGGCCGCCGCCCGCCGCCTGGCGCGCGCGCTTGCGCTGCGCCGCGGCGTCCGCGGGTGGGCGCGGCCTCGGCTCGCCCGGCAGCGCCGGCCGGAAGGCCTGCAGGTGCCCCTGCCAGTCGCGCACCAGGGCCGGGCGCTCGCGCCGCGCCGCCTCTATCAGCCGGAGGCCCGCGACGGCGACGGGCAGCGCGACGGAAAACGCGCTGCCCGCGAGCGCGGCCGGGGAGGTCTGCGCCGTGCACGCCGAGGTGTATCCGTCGTACTCGAAGCCGCGGTACTTGGGGCGGAACACCCACTGGCGGGCGTCGACGTCGAGGCCAACGTTGAGCGCGCCCTCGACGAAGAAGGCCATGTTTCCGGGCTCGCCCCACTGCGCGGCGGTGGCGGCGGGCACGTCGGCGGCGGACGAGGCGCCGCCCGCAGAGGCGCCGCCGGCGCCGCTCCCGGCGGCGGCGCCGCCGGCCGAGCCCGGCGCGCACGTCGCGGCGAAGCTGTCGCGCTGCCGCTCGAACCCAAAGTCGTACGCGATCTCGCCGAGCCCCACGCGCCACAGCTGTTGTTTGTTGATCGTTTGGTGATTGTTTGGTTGTTGTTTTGGTGGGGCGGCGAGACACGGCGTGAGAAGCGGTCGGTCGGTCCGTTATCGCGCGGCGCCGCGCGTCAGGCGTCGGTGTCCGGCGCATTGCTGCTGTGCTCCCTTCCTCTCCCTTCCTCTCCCTGTCGATGATGCCTGCGGTCGTCATGGACGCAGTCGTCGTCATTGCGCCGGGAGCCGGCGCCTGGCCGTCGGTCGAGACCACCGCGCGCGCGTTCGGCGTTTGGCCCGGAAGAGTACGGAAGAGTGGGGGAGGGGAGGAGGAGAGGGGGGAGGAGGGAGAAACGGTGCGAAAACGCGACCAGCGGGTCCTCACCACCAGCGGCAGCTCCGTGGCAATCGCCGTGTCCTCCGAAGAGGGCTCCTCCATGTCTCCGGCCGTTTGGCTGGTCCTGCCTGCCTACCGGCGCGCCATTCAGAACCCTTTTTGTCCGGGCGACGTTATTATGTCCGTTGCCGTGTGGCTTTTGCTGGGACGTGATGTGGCTTCCCTCCAAGCCGATAAAAGAAGGGGAGAGGGGGGGAGGGAGAGAGGACAAGAGAGACAGAGAGCAAGTGGTGTTGATTGGAGGAGGCGTGGAGGGAGGTGCGTTTGAGAGAGGAGGGGGGCAAGAGCGGCGCCGTCGGTGCCGTCGGCGTCCGGCGTCGGCGTTGTCGGCGTCGAAACAAGACCGGGAACCCTTCTCTCTGAATCGACCCTTTACTTGACGACGACGACCACACACGCACCGCCAGGACCCGCTCTTCTTTCCACCACCCTCGCCAGCAGACCGCGTCCCTCCCTCCAAAAACCGCAGACCAGCGTGCCAAGTGTCCCGGGAGCGCCACACCCGTTGAGGGCCACCGACTGACGCCTCGCTACTGCAATTCGCGGGCGGGGGGGCACAACAGACCAATGGTCACCATGCCGGCCAGCGACACGCGCGCGCGCGCCTGACTGGAGCCCACACACAGAGAGAGAGAGCGGGCGTGAACTGAGCGGCTGAGGCCTCTACGGCTACTTTCTCCTCTCGCACCCCTCCTCCCTCCTCCGCCCGAGACGCAATGGAGGACGACGGGCAAGGCGGGCCTGGAGACGCGGGTGGGACCATGACCGACAAGGTGAGCCACGGGCCGACGGCGATAGCGCGGCCGCAAGAGACGGAAGAGAGAGAGCGGGAGCGCGAGCGGGGCCCCGGGCCGCCGCCGCCGACGCTCGTTCGCGCAACCGCCCGCTCCGCCGCAAAAAACTCACGCCGCCAACCTAAACCCCCCCCCCCCTCTTTTGCCCCAAACACCAAACACAAAAACACAGGTCTGGGCCGTCCTCACGGGCCTCGCCGTGCCCAACGTGCCGATCGTCCGCCGCGAAAGCTCGGCCACGGGAGGCGGGAACTACAATAACAACACTAACAACGGCGGCGGCGGCGGCGGCGGCGATGGAGGCGGCCCCTCATACAGCGACCTGCCGACGGCGCTGACGACGCGCTGGGGCAACGAGATGGGCGACATGGCCTTCTTCGCCGAGGGCGCGGCCAACCTGGCCTACTGCCCGCGCGCGCAGACCTTCCTCGCGCGCGTCAAGTTCCACGGGTTCGAGCTCGACGACTACACCAAGCCGCTCGAGCAGTGCAACCCGGCCGAATTCGTGGGCGTGCTGCGGCTGCTGCGCCTGGCGCAGGAGGCGCAGCCCGAGCGCTTCCGCGTGTGGTCGGCGCAGGTGTACGCGCACCGCCCGCGGCAGGACTTCCCGCCCGCGCGCAACGCCCCGGCGTCCATGTGGCTGCTGCCGTCGCCGGACGACGAGCGGCGCATGGCGGCGGCGCCGGGCTGGTCCGAGCCGCCGCCGCCGCGCGTGCAGGGGTACCTCGAGGCGCTGGCGGCGACGGTGGCGGCGGCGGGGCCGCACGCGGGAGAGCTGACGTGGCAGGACGTGTGGGCCGAGGTGCGCGCGCGCATCGGGTGGCGGGAGGAGGGCGAAGCGGGCGGCGGCGGCGGCGGCGGGGGCGAGGACGTCGGCGGCGGGCCCGCGGGCAGCGGCGGCGGCGGCGGCAGCCGGGGCGGCATGGACCAGGAGCAGCAGGAGCAGGAGTACGACCAGCAGCGGCAGCAGCAGTACGAGCGGCAGCAGCACCATCAGCAGCAGCAGCAGCAGCAGCAAGAGTACGAGCAGCAGCAGCAGGAATACCAGGAGCAGCAGCAGCAGCGGCAGCCGCAGCAGCGGCAATACGCGCTGCAGCAGCAGCAGCAGCAGCAGGAGGCCTCCCAGCAGCAGCAGCAGCAGCAGCAGCAGCAGCAGCAGCAGCAGATGCAGATGCAGCAGCAGATGCAGCAGCAGCTCTTGCTCCAGCAGCAGCTCTTGCTCCAGCAACAGCAGCAGCATCAGCAGCAGCAGATGCAGCAGCAGCAGCAGAACCAGCAGCAGCAGGCAATGGCGTCGGCGGGCGGCATGGGGGTCGCGCCCGGCAGCGCCGCCGCCGTCGCGGCCGCCGCCGCCGCCGCCGGGCAGGCGACGCAGGTCATGTACTTTCAGCTGCAGCAGCCGGACGGCACCTACGCCATCACGCCCGTCACGGTCATGCTGCCGATGGGGGCCACCGCGCCGCCCGCGGCCATGATGCTGGGCCCCAACGGCGCCGTCGCCGGCGGCGGCGGCGTCGGCGGCGGCGGCGGCGGCGGCGGCGGCCCGCTGATGATGCAGGCGGCGCCGATGCTCCCGCCGCCGCCGCATCAGCAGCAGGACCCGGCCTCGGGCGGCAGCCCGCAACAGCAGGCCATGCTGCAGCAGCAGCAGCAGCAGCAGCATGCCATGATGATGCACGGGCCCTCGCACCATCAACAGCACCACCACCACCACCAGCAGCAGCACCAGCAGCACCAGCACCAGCACCAGCACCAGCACCAGCACCAGCCGCCGGCCGCCGATGACTACCCTGGCGCCCCGCCGGCGCGCCCCCCCAGCGCCGGCGCCCAGCCGCACCCGGCGCCCCCGCCTCCCCCCGCGCGGCAGATGCCCACGGCCGCCGCCGCCGCCGCCGCCGCCGCCGCTGAGGCGCTGCAGATGCTCGACCCGGAGGTGCTCGCCCTTCAGAGCGGCGCGGCCACGCCGATGCTGGGGGCGACGCCGCACGCGCCTGAGGCGGCGGCCGCCGCCCTGGCGTCGGCGGCGGCCGCCTCGGCGGCCGCGCGCGCGCGGGCGCTGGAGCCGCGCCGCGCGCCGCCCGAGGCGGAGGAGGGGTCGGCGCGGGGGCCCGAGTCGGGCGGCGGCGGGCGCCCGCAGCAGCAGCAGCAGCAGCAGCAGCAGGAGTTGCACCCAAGGGCGATGGCGCCGCCTCCGCCGCCGCCAACGGCGCCGCCGCCGCCGCCTCCGCCCCCGCCGGGAGCAGGCGCGATGTCGGAGGGCGAAGAGCAGCGGGAGGGCGAGCACGGCGACGAGCAGGACCACCAGCAGCAGCAGCAGCAGCAGCAGCGCGACGACGAGGCTGGGGGGGGCGACGAGGCGGGAGGCGACGACGGCGCCGCCGCCGGCGCGCGGCACCCTAGGGGCCGCGCGCCGCCGCCGCAGCCGCAGGTCGGGGCCGCCAAGTCGGCCGGGTCCGGCAAGCACCTTCGCTCGGAGCGGGGCGTCGACGCCGTGGCCGGCTCGGAGGAGCCCACGCCCGCGGCGGCGGCGACGGTGGCAGCAGAAGCAGGCACGACGGCGACGGCGGCAGCGGCCGGCGCCAGCGCCGGTGGCGACGGCGGCGGGGCGGCGCCCCTAGCTCCGCCGCCGCCGCCTTTCCCGCAGCAGCAGCAGCAGGACGATGCCGCCGGCGCGGGCGCGGCTTCGGCCGGCCGGGAGGCGCTCGGGTCGCCCCCCCAGCCCTCCTCGCAGCAGCAGCGGCCGCCGCAGCAGCAGCAGCAACTGCTGCAGGAGCCGCCCGCGCCGTCGCCCCGGGCATTGGCGGCGGCCGCGACGGCAGCATCAGCAGACCCGGAGCAGCCGCCGCAGCCGCTGCGGCAGACGCCGACGCCGCCGCTGGGCCCCAAGGAGCGCGCGGCCGTGGCCATGCTGCTCAGCGAGCCGCCGCCGCCTTCGCCACAGCGGCCCGATCACGGCAGCGGCGGCGGCGGAGCGGCAGTGGCGGCGCAGCAGAGGCGGCAGCAGCAGCAGCGGCAGCCGCGGGCGTCTGGCGGTGGCGGCGGCGATGAGGACGAGGAGCGAACCGAGAGCGACGACCGCGGCCTCGTCGCGGCGCACCACGCCAGCCGCCACGCCGCCGCCACCGAGGCCGCCAAGGCCGCGCTCGCGCAGCGCATGAGGGCGGGCGGCGGCGGCGGCGGCGGCCTCAGCGGCCTCGGCGGCCTCGGCGGAGCGCGCGGCCGCGGCGCCGCGGCCGCGGCCGTGGCCCAAGCGGCGGCGGGCCCGCCGCCCGCGCGACCCCGCCGCGGAAAGGCCGCCGCCGCCGGGACCGGCCGCGTCCAGCCGGCCCGGAAGGCGCGGCGCGCGCGCCGCAGCTCAGACGAGGACGCCGACGACGACGACGACGTCGAAGAACAAGAGGAGGAGGAGGAGGAGGAGGAGGACGGCGGGGATGACGGCGACGACGAGGCAACACGGTCGGCAGACGTCGGGGCCGAGGAGGGGCGGCGCGCGCGCGGCGCCGCGCGCGACGCGGCCCCCGCCCCCAGCACGCGGCCGTCGACCCGCGGCGGCGTCGCGTCCGCCGCCGGCGCGCGCCGCGCGGCCAACACCACGGCCGTGGCGGCGGCCGCCAGGCCGCCCCCCCTGCAGGCGCCCTCGGCAGGCGCCGGCGGCGGCGGCGCCGCCGCCACCGCCGCCACGGCAGCCGCCCCCGACGCCCAGCTCGTCGCCATCATCAGCCCGCGCCGCCGCGTCCGCAGCGGCGCCTCCCGCCGCAAGTCGTCGGCTCCGCAAATCAGCGCCAGCGGCATGCCGCGCTACTTTGGCGTGCTCGAGGGCCTGCTGCCGCCCCGGCGGCCGGAGGCCGCCGCGCCGCTGCCGCGCGACCTCCGGCGCAGGGCCTCGGCCGCCGGCGGCGGCGACGCGCCCGACGCGGCCGGCAGCGCGGGCGGGGCCCGGGCCGCCTCCAGCGGGCGCGGCAGGCGCAGCAGCGGCGGCCGTTCTTTTTCCGCCGGCGCTGCTGACGGCGCTGCTGCTGCCGCCGCTGCTGCTGGCAGCAGACGCTCGCGCAGGCAGGTCGAGGTTGAGGCCGCCGCCGCCGCCGCCGCCATGCCGCCGCCGCACGCGCCAGCGCCCGCGGGGCTCGGCGGCGACGACGGCGACGGCTCGCCCCGCCGCACGCGCCGCCGCACGGAGAAGGGCCGCGTCTCAGGCGAAGACGCCGGTGACAACGGCGGCGAGCCAGCTGCGCCGACGGCCCCGCCCGCCGCCGCCCCCGCGTGCGCGATCGCTGCCGATGCCGCAGCCGCCGCCTCCGCCGCCCCTGCAGCCGCGGCCGCCCCCGCCGCTGCCCCCGCCCCCGCCCCCGCCGCCGCCGCCGCCCCCCCCGCCGACCCGCAGCCCTCCCCCACCCGCGAGCCCTGGCGCGCCCAGGTCATGGGCGACCTGCGCTCCGGCCGCATGGACGCGCAGGTGGCGGCCGTCCTCGACCAGCGCCTGGCGCACGTGCGCTCCGTGCTGCCGCCGCAGGTCAGCCGCGCGCTGGCCGACCGCGAGTTTGCGGCGCCGCTGGTGGCGCGGGCAGCGGGCGGCGCCGCGCGCTCCGCGCTCGCGTGCGAGGCCCTGCCCGCGGGCGAGCTGATGGGCGGGCCGCTGGTGCGCATGGCGCTGGTGAGTGCGTCGGCGTCGCCGCTGCTGGCCGGGTTTGTGCGCGGCGCGGCGGCGGCGGCGGCGGCGGCGGCAGACGCAGAGGCAGAGGCGCAGGCAGGGACGGCGGCGGCGGCGGCGGCGGCGGCGGAGTCCGAGGGGCGCCGCGCTGCCGGCGCCGGCGGCAGCCGCGCTGCCGGCGGCTCGGACGGCCGGCCGGCCCGGCCCGCGTCGGCGTCCGACCCGCGCCTCATGCAGGTGCTCGCGCGCCTGAGCACGGCGGCGAGCCACGGGGCGCCGCCGCCGCCGCCTCGGCTGCCGGCGCCGCCCCCGAGACGCGCCGCCGCCACCGGCGAGGAGGGCGGCGGCGGCGGCGGCGAGGACGACCCGGAGGGGGCCGGCGACATCGGCAACCGCCCCGGCGTCGGCCCGCGCCCCCGCAGCGCCGGCTTTGTCCTCCGCGGCGGCGCGGCCGCCCAGCGCCCCGGCGGCCCCCCGCCCCCGCCCCCGCCCGTGCCGCGGCCGCTGCTGCTGCCGCTGTTGCCGCTGCTCGGCGGCGCGGCAAGGGACTTTTGGCGCGCGGCGCGCGTCTCGCCGCGTCAGCCGGGCCGCGACGCGCGCGCGGCCGCGACGAGCATCTCGGCTCGGCGGCCCGAGGAAGCGCTGGCCATGGCGACGCTGTCGGACGAGCAGGAGGCGGCCGCAGCGGTGGGCGCCGAGGGAGAGGAGGAGGACGAGGGGGATGGGCGCGAGGGGCCGGCGGGGACGGCGTCGGCCGCAGGCACGGGCGGCCGTGGCCGCTCGCTCTCAAGCCTTCCCCCGATGCCTTTGGCCCGCCCGCGCTCGGCCACCACCGCCCAGATCGCCCGGCTCGCCGAGGACCGCGTCGCGCGTCTCGTGATGGCGGGCGCACTCCCGTACCCCGCGCGCCTGGCCGCGCGCGGCCGCCGCCGCCGCCGCGCCGACGACGCGCTCGGCCCCGACAGCAGCGGCGGCGACGGCGACGAGCAGGACGAGGGGGGCGAGCTCGCGGCGCGCGGCATGCGCACGCCGCCCCCGCGCCCGCGCGGCCCGGCCCGCGGCGGCCTCCCCGCCGACGACCCCGAGGCCGCCGCGGCGCAAGACGAGATGTGCGGCTTCTTCCTGCGGCAGCTGCACTCGGCCGGCGCGCCGCGGCTCGCGGCCAGCGAGACGCTCGGCGGCAGCGGCGGCGGCGGCGGCGGCGGCGGCGGCGGCGGCGGCACGACCGGCAGCGCCCCGAGCGGCAACGTCGGCGGCGCGCCCCGGGCCTCGCGCCCGGGCTCGCGTCGCCAGAGCCGGGAGGACTCGGCCGGGCGCCTGCGCCGCGCCCAGCTGCGCGCGCGCCGCCTGCTCTCCTCGCAGCTCGGCCGCACGCTCGCGGGCCACGTGCTCGACCGCTGCATGGACGACGAGGAGGAGGAGCAGGCCGAGGGCGGCAACGGCGGCGGCGGCGGGCACGAGGGCGGCGGCGCTGGCGGCGGCACACGCAGCGCCGGCCCCCTCGTTGGTGCCGGCCACGGCACCAGGCGCGCCGCCTGCGAGGCCTCCATGCCCCTCGCCGCCACGCGCCGGCTCCGCCTGGCGTCGGCCGCGTCGGTCGCTGACAACGCCGACGCGCCCCCTGCTGCTGCCGCCGCCGTCGCCCTCGCCGCCGCCGCCGCCCCGCTGCTGAGCGGCCGGCGCCCGCCCCGCTCCCCCGACCCGGCGACCGCCGCCGCCGCACGGGCCCTGGCGTTGCAGCTCGCCGAGCGCGTCGGCCTGCGCCAGCGCGCCCAGGAGGCCATGCAGGCGGTCATGCTCTCGTGCGACGGCGAGCTGGCGCCCGAGCTGGCCGCCGCGGCCGACGCTGCGACGGGCCGGATGGTCAGCGAGGCCGGCATTGGCGGCGGCAGCGGCGGCGGCGCCGGCGGCGGCGGCCGGCAAATGAGCGGCGACGACGCCGCGGGCGGCACCACGGCCGTCGGCGGGCGCGATGGCGGCGACGCGATGATGGACGTCGACGATGTCGAGTGAGGCCGACTTGCCGAGACAGGAGGGAAGCTTGAGGATTCGCGAAACGCTGGAAAACATACGAATTGCGCGACTTGTATTTTATAGACGTTTGCAACACACACGACGACGACGACGAGCGATTATCGCAAACAACACACGCCGCCGAGCCTCCTCCCGCTTGCTGCCTTTGGTGGTTCAAACCAGCATCGTCGGCCGCCGGGCCTCCTCCCCCCGCAGCACCGTCTCCACGCGCGCCTCCAGCTCCACGCGCCTGCCCGCCAGCACCGCGTTGCCGCTCGCCCGCACGCCCCCGGGGCCCACCTCGATCACCACGCCGGGCACCCGACCGGTGGCGCCGAGCTCGCCGTCGAGCGCGTCGAACGCGCCGCGCGGCCCGGTGCCGTCGCCGCCGACGGGCAAGAGCAGGCCGTCTCCCGGGACGAGCCGCGGGTCGGAGCGCGCGATGTCGCGGCCGTAGACGAGCACGCGGGCGTCGGACATGCTGAGCAGGGCCTCGAGGCCCGGGTGGAAGTAGGGCACGGGCGCGTCCTCGTCGGGGTCGTGGTCGTGGTCGTCGTCGTCGTCGTCGTCGTCCGGGCGGGGGGCGGGACCCACGTGCGCTCCTTTTTGTCCGTCCTTGCGGCCGCTCCGCCGCCGCCGCCGCGGCTTGGCCGCGCCCCACCTGCGCGTTCGCTCCTCGAGCAGCTGGTCGTCCGGCCCGGCGATGCGCGCGCGCACGACGACGCGCTCGCCCGGCAGCGCCCCCTCGAGCGCGCGCGCCAGCGCGGGGCCGAACCCGGCGAGGCGGCCGGCGGCCGTGGCCGGCATGCCGCCGCCGGCCAGGCGCGCCGCCTCGTCGCTCGGCAGCAGCATGCGCCCGCCGCCGCCGCCTCGGCCGCCGGCCGCCACCGACGACGACGGCGACGGCGACAGCGACGACGACGACAGCGACGACGACGGCGACGGCGACGGCGACGGCGAGACGGATCCCCCGCCGCCGCCGCCGCGCCCGAGCCGCACCACGATTGGAACGCTCGCTCGGTCCGGGTCGTCCATGTCCAGCCCGACGCCCGTGCGGCCCGTGCCGTCGAACGCGGCGCCCGCGCCGAACCCGCTGGCGTCCCAGGCGAGGCGCGCCGTCACGTGCACGCGCACGGCGTCGCCGCGCCGCGCCCGCGCGGCGTCGACGCGCGGGCGGACAGAGCGGGCGTGCGCGGCCCAGAGGGAGAGGGCGAGGGCGGCGCCGAGGGCGGCGGCGAGCGGCAGGGGCGGGGGGGCGGGGGCGCAGGCGGCCTGGGCGGCGCGCAGCAGGAGCCAGGAGAGCTCGAGGCCGAGCAGGGCTAGCGCCGCGGCGCGGGCGTTGCCGCTTCCGCTGCTTCCGCTGCTTCCGCTGCTTTTGCTGCTGCTTTCGTTGCTGCTTTCGCCGCCCTCGCCCTCGCCGGCCCGCGACAAGGACGACGACGGCCCCCCCACTGCCGCCGCCGCCGCCACCGGCGCCACCGCCAGCGCGGCCAGCACCGCCGCCGCGGCCAGCGCCACGGGCGAAGAACCGCCGGCCCCGCCGCTGCCGCCAGCGAGCGCCGCGCCGAGCGCGCCCGCCGCGCGCGACAGCAGGAGGAGCCGCGCCGCCGACAGCGCCCACGCCAGCAGCAGCCGCGCGCCGGCCAGGCCGGCCGACGCCGCCGCCGCCGGCCCGCCCTCGCCCCCGGCCGCGGCACCTCCCGCCCGCTCGCGGCCGCCCCCGGGGCTGCCGGAGGAGAGCCGCTGCAGCAGGCTGTAGCAGGCGTCGGACGAGGCCAGCCACCAGGGGCGCGCGAGCGCCCAGGCGGCCAGAGGGAGCGCGGCGAGCGCCGCCGCCAGCCCCATCCAGGGGAGCTCGGCCCCCCCGCCCGTCTCGGACGCCAGGACGATCGCCTGGCGCGCCCACGCGGGGACCGCCGCGGACGGGTCGAGGGCCACGAGGGCCGCGGCCGAGGGCGCGGCGCCGACGCCGAGGGCGGCGAGAGCGGCCGCCGCGGCGCACAGCAGCAGCGTGGCGGGCGGGTGCCTGTCGAGCGCGGTCGCCAGGGGCAGGCCGACGGCGCGGTTGGCGGCGGCGCCGACGGCCAGGGCGACGGCGTCCAGGGGGTGCACGGGCAGGCGGCGGCCGCGGACGCGCGGGGGGCGCACGGCCGGGTCGGCGGCCGCGCCGGGCGTGGGCACGAGGGCGGGGGGCGTGAGCGCGAGGGCGGCGGCGGGCTGCGGGGGTGGGGAGGCGGTGGCGGCGCCGGCGCTGGCGCTCGCGGCGATGGCGGCTGGCCGGATTGGCCTCCGCCTGCGCGTCAATGCTGCTGCTGCTGCTGCTGCTGCACCTGCCGATGCCGATGATGACGCGCGTGATGCGGCGGGCGCATAGGCCCTGCTGCCGCCGCGCAGCATCTGACGTGACGGGGCGAGGGGCGCGCAGAAGAACTGTTTCTCTCTCTCTTGGGATCTCCTGGCTTTGTCGTCTAGATGTCCCTAGAGTACGATGGTCAAAGTGTTGATCTGTTGCGCGTGTGACGGCGCAAACGGCGCATGCAATCCCTGCGATCGAGGCACAGAAGAGCGCTCGCGAGAACGGCGGCGGGGTGTCGGCGACCCCGCCTCGCGCCGTCGCGTCGTTTCAGCCGGCGACGATACCTTGCCTCTCTGCAAACGACACCCCGTAGCAATCCCAACACAACAGCGCTCTCAGTACCCCCGGAGCACACTCGAGCGGACGCACCCCTCTCTCTCCAGGATCAAACGCGAAAAGGAAAACGCAAAGGTCGCATCCCACACACCACTCGAAAGCCCCCTCCCTACCTCCCTCCCTCCCCCCCACCCACAAATCGGCCTTTGGCAAACCGATGGCGGCATGGCACAACGCATCGAGAGTGAGCGCGTGGCGCTAGCGACGGCCTCCGCGGAACAACAGCGGCTAGAAGCAGGGGAGCGGCGGTGGCGGCAAGAAGAGGCGACGCGGCGGCGGCGGCAGCGGCAGCGGCGGGAGCGGCCGGAGCGCGAAGCGGCGGCAGCAGAGAGCGGCTTTGCACCCGTGCGCAGCAGGAGAGCCGCCAACAGAGACGCAGAGCAGGAGGACGCGGCCGAAGAGGAAGAGGAGGAGGAGCGGCAGCGGCGGCAACAAGCGCGGGAAGAAACGATGGCGGACGACAGGCGGCGCTCGGCCTCGCGCAAGCCGCCGCCCGCGCTGGCGTCGGCCATCGCCGGCGGCGCGTCGGGCGCCCTGATCAGCGCGTGCGTCCAGCCCCTCGACGTCCTGCGCACGCGCCTGCAGGCCGAGGCCGCGCTCGGCCAGGCGTCGCGCTCGGCCGCGGCCGTCCTGCGCGGCATCGTCGCCTCCGAGGGCGCGCGCGGTCTGTGGCGCGGCACGGGGCCGACAGTCGTCCGGCTGTCGGCGGGCGCCGCGCTCAACTTTGTCGTGCTCGAGCGGCTCAAGTCGGCGGCCCTGTCCCGGGCGGCGGCGGCGCAGGACGCGGCGGACGAGAAGGCGGCGGGCGGAGGAGGGGACAAAGAGGCGGGAGCCGCGGCGGGCGGCGGCCAGCCCGGCCAGCGCCAGCGCCGCGCGCCCGACCTCGGCGTCTGGCAGGCGGCGGGCGTCGGCGGCCTGGCGCGCGCGCTGAGCGCCGCCGTCATGTCGCCCGTGACGCTGGTCAAGACGCGCATGGAGTACGGGGGGCCGGGCACCAGCGCCGCGGCGGCCGGGGCGGCGAGGGGCGCCGCATCCGCCGCCGCTGCCGGCACAGGGGCCGCCGCCGCAGGGGCCGCCGCCGCAGGGGCCGCCGCCGCAGGGGCCGCCGGGGCCGCCGCCGCCGCCGCCGCCGCCGCCCCGCTGCGCTATCGCAACACGCTCCACGCGCTGGCCACCATCGCGCGCGAGGAGGGGGGGGTGCGCGGCCTGTTCCGGGGCGCGGGGCCCACGGTGATGACCAACGCGCCCTTCTCCGCGCTCTACTACCTCTTCTACACGCGGCTGCAGGCGGCGCTCGGCCCCGCGCCCGCTGCGGCTGCAGCTGGTGCTGGTGCAGCTGCCGGCGGCAGCGCCCCGTTGGGTCCCGGGGCCGCCGCCGCCGCCGCCGCCGCCGCGATGCCGCCCTTTGCGGTCAATTTCGTCTCCGGCGTCATCGCCGCGACCGCCGCCACCCTCGCCACCCAGCCGACCGACGTCCTGCGCACGCGCATGCAGCTGGGCCTGGGCGCGGGCGGCGGCGCGGCGTCGGCCGCCGACGCCCTGGCGCAGGTGCTGAGGGCGCAGGGGCCGGCGGCCCTGCTAACGGGCGCGGGGCCGCGCGTCGCAAAAAGAGTGCTGCAGACGGCGCTGGTTTGGACGCTGTACGAGGAGATGGTGCCGCGGCTGACGGCCGCGGGGGGGCGCGCCAGGGAGATGCTGGGCGCCAGGCCGGGGGGATCGGGGGGGGTCGCGGGGTGAGAGCGGTCGGAGCAAAGCAAACGGGACGAGGAGAAGGCGCTGAAATCTGGCGCGGCGACGGCGACGGCGGCGCGAACGCGAGAGACGGAGATGCAGAGCCGTCTCTTTCACACAGCGCAATGGAAAAACACAAACACTGTTGTCCACACCCTTGCCACCCGATCGTCGATCGACCCGGAGAGAGAGAGAGATCGGCAAAGACCAAGGGCGACCACCGACGGAACCGAAGAAGGAAGACGGAGTTCACATGAGCGCCGTCACGCGGCACGCCGCGCGTGCCGCCCCCGTGGCGAGCACCAGCGGCCAGGACCTGGTCCCCAGCAGGACGATCGCCCGCGCCGTGGCGCAGCAGCGGCAGCAGAGGCATACGCAGGTGGTGGAGCGGCGGCAGCAGTCTTCGGAGGCGAAGCTGGCCGCAGCGGCGCACTTGTTGTTCGCGCAGCGCGCGTGCGCGTGCGCCGCAGCAGTCGCGCTCACCTCGACGGCCACGTGAGTCCTGCATCTCGCGCGGATCCTGATCACGGCGCCCAATGAGGCCTCCGGATGGCGGGAAAGGGGGGACCGCAACGTCTTTTTTTCTGGGCCCATGTCGGCGTCGGCGCGCCGTTTGCTCACGCGCGTTCGCCCCTTTCGCCTTTCTCCCAACAATCAACAAGCAGCTGGTCCGCCCCTCCCGCGGCGGCCGCCGCGGTGTCCCCGCAGCAGCAGCAGCAGCAGCAGCAGCAGCAGCGGGAGCGGCAGCGGCAGCGCCTCTCCCCGCTCGCCGCCCTGATGGCCGACGACTATCTCTTTGCCGACGCCGACGCCGACGGCCGCGTGTCGCCTACCGAGCTCGCCTCGGCCGCCGCGCAGATGGGCCGCGAGGCCGGCCTGCCCGCGCTGCCCGACACCGCGCCCGACTTTGCCGCGCGCCTCTACGACCTCGACGGCGACGGCGAGCTCACCACGGACGAGATGCTGCGCGCCATGGCGCTCGACGCCGCCGTCGACAACGAGGCGGGGCGACTGGACGGCGGCATTCTGCGCGCCTTCGATGCCGACGGAAGCGGCGGCGTCAGCCGCGCTGAGTGGGTCGGCGCGCTTGGCCCCGTTCAGGGGGGCGAGGCCGTCGCGGGCGCCGTGTTCGCGCGGGCCGACCTGCTCACGGGGGCGCGCGGGCAGCTGGCGCCCGAGGGGCTGGCGGCGGCGCTGACGGCGGCGCGGGCGCTGCTGCTGGGGTGGTGAGGCCGAGGCCGGGGAAGAAAAAATAGCCCTTTGTCTGGAATAACACCCCGAGGTGTCGCGACACACTCGCGCGAACGAACGAATGCTCCTCTCTTGGTCGGTGTGGCCGGACCACGCGCACGCACGTTGTAATCATGTCTTGAACATCATCCCCCCGAGCTGCGCGCCGCGCGCCGGTCCTAAGGGCACTAGGGAGGAAAGAAGACGAGAAGGAGGAGCGAGATATACGAGGCGTCTGCGGCCAATCGCCGAGCGAGCCCATTGCGGCCGCCGCTGCCGCCGCCCCGTCACCGTCGCCGCCGCCGCTGCCGTCATACCGCCGAGAGGGGAGCAAACAAAGGATCGGCGACGGGCCATGAGCCTCATTCGTTCAAACTTTTCTTACGCGAGTCACGACCATCATACGAGCGAGGGCCCGCCCTTGGTTCTCTCGGACTGCAGACGCGTAGACAAGAGCCTTTGCGTGTGTGGAGGAGGAAACCCAAACCAAACCAAAAAAGAGCAAAAAGGGACACACATGATGTTTGCGCCCGCCGGCCGAACAATGGCAGCCGCTGCCGCCGATGCCGCGCCGCCGCCGTGGCGCGCGCGTGCGTCCGCGAGCTCCCTCAACGGGCCCGCTAGCGCCCGGCGGCGAGTGACGGGCGCAGCGGCGAGCGCGCGGCCGCCGCGGCCGTCGATGATGCCGCCGTCGCCGCGGCCGTGGGTCCCGGCGGCGGCGGCGGCGGCCCGCCCCCGCCCCGGCCGCCCCCCCCGTAGCAGCACCAGCAGCACCAGCAGCGCCAGCAGCACCACCAGCAGCACCAGCGCCAGCAGCCGCGCCAGCAGCAGCAGCACGGCCCCGGCCGCCGCCGACGACGACGCCGGCGCCGGCAGCGGCTACGGCTACGACCGCAGCACCAGCAGCATCGACGAGGCCGCGCAGGATTCGTCCGACGTCACGGCGGCGCTTCTAGAGGGCGCCATCAAGCTGGCGCTGCGCGCGCGGCTCGCCTCGCTCGGCGCGGTCGAGGCGCGCGTGCTGTCGGACGCGCGCGCGCTGCTGCGCGGGCGGTTCGGCGGCCTGCGCGTCACGGGCCTGGGGTGGCGCACGCCCCTGGCCCTGACGGCCAGGCGCCTGGAGGTGGAGGTCGGCGAGATGCAGGTCGATCTGGGCGAGCTGGTGTGGCGGCGGCGGCTCGAGCTGCGCAACGCGCCGCGCGGGCAGACGTCGTTTCTGCTGACTCCCGGGGACCTGGGCCGCTTCACGCAGCACCCGGTGTTTCTGGCGGCGGCGGCGCGGTGCGTCGAGGGGCGGGCGTTCGAGTTCGAGCCGGCGAGCGTGCGGATCTTTGCGGCGGCGACGGAGGGGCAGGGGGCGGGCGGCGGCGGCGGCGGGGGCGGCAGCAGCGGGAGCAGCGGCGGCGGCGGCGGCAACGGCAACGGCAACGGCAACGGCAACGGCAACGGCAACGGCACCGGCAGCGGCAACACCGCCGCCGGCCGCGTGATGATGGAGGGGCGCTGGGTCGGCGACGGCGAGCGCTACCGCGTCGTCATCGTGCCCCTCCCGGCGGGCCAGGGCACCGGGCGGGCGGGCGAGGACGCCGGTACGGCGGCGGCGGCGGCGGCGGCGGCAGCGGCGGCCGCGCCCGCGCAGCTGCAGGTGGGGGCGCAGCACCTGCCTCGGCCGGGCTGCCCGCCCAACGCCGCTGGCGCCGCGTCCGTCGCGCGCGGCCTCGCGGCCTTCTTCACGTCCCTGGAGATCGACCTGCAGGGCGTGGAGCTCGAGCGCCCGCGCCTGGCGGTCGTGCCGCCGTCGACGTACGCGGCGCTGGCGCCCGAGGCGTGGCACGGGCACGCGGCGGCGGGCAACGGCGGCGGCGGCGCCGCGGACGGCAACGGCAACGGCGGCGGCGGCGGCAGCGAGGCGCTGGGCGCCCTGCTCGAGATTGGCATGTCCGTGCGCATCCGCGAGTTCCCGCCGCTGGACCTGCAGTTTTGAGGGAGTTGAGAGAGAGTCGTCGCGTTGTGTGGGGTTGCATCGCTACCGGTCGGCCGTTGCGTGTGTGAAACAAAGCTTGGAGTTGCACGGTTGTTCGGCGGGCTCTATTTTTCGCTCTAGCCTCGAACGCTTCGAGGCTAGAGCGAAAACGAACACTTCGCCTCGTGTCTAATTACACCCGTTCGCACTCGTGGTGGTGCGCTATCTTTAGGGGCGTTCAGTTCTGTACGGGGCAATGCCGGGATGCGGAACGCTCAACGGCCCGAGCACAGCATCACGATCTCTACCGGCGT
>Ga0105055_10001790_pt1 | contig 34263 bp, 48 predicted proteins | sample BON03_FD_78090 | JGI IMG/M metagenome (GOLD analysis project Ga0105055, IMG submission 78090) | Freshwater microbial communities from Lake Bonney liftoff mats and glacier meltwater in Antarctica - BON-03 | ecosystem: Environmental > Aquatic > Freshwater > Ice > Glacier meltwater | place: Lake... | reverse complement strand
CGGGTGGAATAGGGCCCCCACGCTCCACCGCTGCGCGGGTCGCTGCCCCCGAGGGGGCTAATTTTCCTTGGGGCGGCCCGGCGGAAAATTGCCGTGCCGAAAAGGGTCGATTCTGTTGGCTACAGTTAAAATAGCGGATCGGTACAAGTTACCAACGGACTACCAACTTTTCAAGGACACCATCATGGCTCTTGTTTCAATGCGCGAGCTGCTGGATCATGCGGCAGTCAACGGCTACGGCATTCCGGCTTTTAACGTTAACAACCTTGAGCAGATACAAGCCGTGATGGAGGCGGCCAAAGAAACCGGTGCTCCAGTCATTCTGCAAGCCAGTGCCGGTGCCCGCAAGTATGCAGGCGAGGTCTTCATCAAGCACCTGCTACAGGCCGCGATTGAGATGTACCCGAGCATTCCGCTGGTCATGCACCAGGACCACGGTCAAAACCCTGACATCTGCCAGGGCGCTATCAATCTCGGCTTTTCATCGGTGATGATGGACGGCTCACTTGAAGGCGACGGCAAAACCATTGCCAGCTATGAGTACAACGTTGATGTGACGAAAAAAGTATCCAGCATGGCGCACAAGCTGGGCGTAACGGTTGAAGGCGAGCTCGGCTGCCTCGGCAGCCTGGAGACCATGAGGGGCGACAAGGAAGACGACCACGGCACCGACGCAACCATGACGCGTGAGCAACTGCTGACCGACCCCGAGCAGGCCGCTGATTTTGTCAAGCAGACGCAAATTGACGCACTGGCCATCGCCATTGGTACCAGCCACGGTGCATACAAGTTCACCCGCAAGCCGACTGGCGATATTTTGGCGATTGACCGCATCAAGGAAATCCACCGGCGCATCCCGAACACGCATCTTGTGATGCATGGCTCGTCGGCCGTACCACAAGACATGCTGGCCATCATTCGCCAGTACGGCGGCCAAATGAAAGAAACCTTCGGCGTGCCGGTTGAAGAAGTTCAAGAGGCCATCAAATACGGCGTGCGCAAGATCAACATCGACACCGACATCCGCCTGGCGATGACTGGCGCGGTGCGCAAGTTTCTCTTTGAAAACCCTGAAAAGTTTGACGCACGCGAATGGCTCAAACCCGCCCGTGAGGCCGCCAAAGCACTGTGCAAGCAGCGCTACATCGAGTTCGGCTGCGAAGGCCAGGGCGCGAAGATCAAGGGCGACACACTGCAAGTTGTGGCCGCCAAATACGCCAGGGGTGAGCTGGCGCAAGTGGTGCATTAAACCCGTTCTTTGACGCGATTGCCTCCATAGAACCCAGACTTGAAATGCTATGACCACCGCTTCCACCCATTCCAACCATTCAACCCCCCCAACGGTTCACACCTCGTCCATTACCAGCCTTGCACTGCTAGCCCGTGGCAAGGTGCGCGACAACTATGCCGTGAGCAACAACCGCCTGCTGATGGTTGCCAGCGACCGCCTGAGCGCGTTTGATGTCATCCTGGGTGAGCCCATCCCCGGCAAGGGTGCTCTGCTGACGCAGATGGCGTTGTTCTGGTTTGCCAGACTCGGCCATATCTGCCCCAATCACCTCACAGGCGAAGCGCCTGAAAGCGTGGTCACGCCAGCCGAAGTAGCGCAAGTCAGCCATCGCTCCATGCTGGTCAAGCGCCTCAAGCCACTGCCAATTGAAGCCGTGGTGCGTGGCTACCTTGCTGGTAGTGGCTGGAAGGAATACCAGCACAGCCAGGCCGTCTGCGGCGTTGCATTGCCTGCCGGGTTGAAGAACGCCAGCAAGCTGTTAGAGCCCATCTTCACGCCCGCAGCCAAGGCCGCAGTCGGTGAGCATGACGAAAACATCAGCTACGAGCAGGTTGTCAAAGTAGTGGGCGCTGACTTGGCCACGAAAATCAAAAAAATAAGCCTTCAAATTTACCAAGAAGCCGCCGCCTTTGCGCTGACCAAAGGCATCATCATTGCCGATACCAAGTTCGAGTTTGGCCTCGATGAAAACGGCACGCTGACGCTGATGGACGAGGTGCTAACGCCCGACTCATCACGCTACTGGCCCGTCGAAGCTTACGACGCCGCCTTTGCAGCCGGCCTGAACCCGCCGAGCTACGACAAACAATTTGTGCGCGACTGGCTGGAAGCTGTGCGCATTAACGGCAAACCCTGGGACAAAACCCCGCCATCGCCGCACTTGCCAGCCGATGTGATTGCCAAAACGGCGGCAAAATACCAGGAAGCCTTGGCACGACTGACCGCCTGAGCTAGCTCAGGATCACACTGCTCAGGCGGCGGCGATAGGTGGCAATTGTCGGGTCATCCGGTGGGATTTGCCCATCGGCTACTTTGGGCTTTGGCGTGTCAATGATGTCCAGCACGGCGATATAGGTTTTACGGGCGAGGTCATCGGACCAGGCCTTGTCGCGCATCAGAATCTCCAGCAACTCATCGAGTGCATCGGTCCAGCGCTGGGTTGCCAAAAACAGGCGGGCCTTGTCAAAACGGGCCTCAAAGTCACGTTTGTTGGCCGCAATTTTTGCATCAAACTGGGTTTGCGCTGCAGCGTCATGGGCACTACTAGCTACAAAATCAATAGCATCCATCCAGCGCTTGAGTGAATCAAAGCGGCGCACTGTCGCCGTTTGCGCGATGACCGGGGCAAACGCGACCTTGGCATCGTCATCCATGCCGTTCAACAGCAATTGCTTGACCAGCTCAAAACGTGCGTTCTCGCTGCTGGGGGCGTTGGCGACATCAGCTTTCAGCTTTTCAAGCGCGGCTTCTGGTGAGGTGTCGGCTTCTTCAGCCGGTTCTTCTTCCTCGGGCAGCTCTTCGGCAGGCGGCAAGTGCTTGTCCAGGAACTCCTTGACCTTGCCCTCAGGCAACGCGCCCTGAAAACCGTCGACCGGCTTGCCGCCCACCATCAGTATGCATGTGGGAATGCTGCGAATGCCAAACGCCGCGCCCAGCTGCTGCTCTTGGTCAGAGTCGATCTTGACCAGCTTGAAGCGGCCGTCGTAAGCCACCTCAACCTTCTCCAGAATCGGCCCGAGTGACTTGCACGGGCCGCACCACGGCGCCCAAAAGTCGATCAACACGGGGGTAGTCATGGAAGCGGCAATCACTTCCTCTTCAAAATTGGCTACGGTGACATCCATCATGAGAGTTTTTAATCCAAAATTACAACAACCAGAAGGTTAGCACGCCGCCCGTAAAATACGACTTTCTTCAAAGACCAACATGACGCTACCCACCCACTCCAATCCTCCACTTGTCGGCGTTGTCATGGGGTCAATCAGCGACTGGGAGACCATGCAGCACGCGGTTGACATTCTCACGCAATTCGGCGTGGCGCATGAGGCCAAAGTGGTGTCTGCGCATCGTATGCCCGACGATCTTTTCGCCTACGCCGAACATGCCCAAGCGCGCGGCCTGCAGGCCATCATTGCCGGGGCTGGTGGCGCGGCGCATTTGCCAGGCATGATGGCCGCTAAAACTACGTTGCCGGTGTTGGGCGTGCCGGTAGCCAGCAAGCATTTGCAGGGTGTTGACTCGCTGCACAGCATGGTGCAGATGCCCAAGGGTGTGCCTGTGGCTACGTTTGCGATTGGCCATGCAGGTGCCGCCAATGCCGCGCTCTTTGCAGTTGCCATGCTGGCGTTGCATGACAAGGCGCTGGCCGATAAATTGCAGGCTTTCCGTGCCGAGCAAACTGCCGTTGCGCGGGCTATGACCTTGCCTCCTGTAGTGGCTCCAAAGCCATCTCCCGCCGTATGAGCCGCGCGTTTGCAGTCGTTTTACCCGGTGCAACATTGGGCGTGATGGGCGGTGGCCAGCTGGGCCGTATGTTTGTACACGCCGCTCAGCGCTTGGGCTACAACACCTGCGTGCTCGACCCTGACGCGCAAAGTCCAGCGGGCTTGGTCAGCCATGAACATATTTGTACCGCCTATGACGACGCGCAAGGCCTGCGCAAACTGGCTACGATAAGCGCCGCCATCACGACAGAATTTGAAAACGTGCCCGCCGCCGCACTGCAAACGCTGGCCAATAGCCGCCCGGTTGCACCCGGTGCTGCGGCGGTTGCCATTGCTCAAAACCGGATCGAAGAAAAATCGCACTTTGTGGCCAGTGGCGTGGCCTGCGCACCCTATGCCGTGATTGAGACCGAGCAGAACTTGCAGGCGGTGTCGCCCGATTTGCTGCCCGGCATTTTGAAAACCGCGCGCATGGGCTATGACGGCAAAGGCCAGGTGCGCGTGAAAAATATGGCGGAGTTGGCGCAAGCTTGGGGCTTTTTAAAGCAAGTGCCTTGCGTGCTTGAAAAGATGCTGCCGCTGAAGGCTGAGTTCTCAGTCATCGTCGCGCGCGGCTGGGATGGCGCGGTGGTCGGTTTTGCGCCGCAGCGTAATGTGCATGTCGATGGAATTTTGGCAGTGACTTACGCTTACGAGTCAAGTATGCCTGTGGCCCAATCAATACGGGCGCAAGCAGCTACTGAATCTATAGCAAACCAGATTGACTATGTGGGTGTGTTGTGTGTTGAGTTTTTTGTGGTGGATGACGGCACTGCTGACGACGCGCTGGTCGTCAACGAAATGGCACCACGCCCGCACAACAGCGGCCACTACACCATGGACGCTTGCGACGTGTCGCAGTTTGACCTACAGGTACATGCCATGACGGGCTTGCCTTTGCCGCAGCCGCGCCAGCATTCGCCCGCCATCATGCTCAACCTGCTGGGTGACATCTGGTTTGGCGCTGACGCTCAGGCCCGCGCGCCTGACTGGCTGGCTGTGCTGGCTTTGCCCGGCGTACACCTGCACCTGTATGGCAAGAGCGAGGCACGGCCTGGCCGCAAGATGGGGCACCTGAACATCACGGGTGTTGATGTTGCCTCGGTGCAAGCCACGGCGCGGCAAGTCGCAGATATTTTGGGCCTTGCGGGGTTGGATTGAGCCATGGTGTTGGCCGGATCAGACTTTCAAGCCATCGCGCAGGCAGCCGCAACAATCCAGACAGGCGGCTTGGTCGGGTTTCCAACCGAGACCGTCTACGGCCTGGGTGCTGATGCTTCAAGTGATGCGGCTGTTGCGGGCATTTTCAAAGCCAAAGGCAGGCCTGCCGACCACCCGCTGATTGTTCATGTAGCCGATGCACAGCAGGTCAATGATTACGCCAGCAGCGTGCCGCCTTACGCGGCCCGCCTGATAAAAGCCTTCTGGCCCGGCCCGCTAACCGTCATCCTGCCGCGCAAGTCAGGCGTGGCAAAGGCGGCAGCGGGTGGTCAGGATTCGATTGGCCTGCGCTGTCCCTCGCACCCGGTGGCGCTGGCTTTTTTGAAGGCCTGCCTGGAATTGGGCGTGAGCGGCGTGGCAGGCCCCAGTGCCAACCGCTTTGGCCGCGTCAGCCCGACCAGGGCTAGCCATGTAGTCGATGAAATGGGCAGCCAGCTGCTGGTACTCGACGGCGGGCCGTGTGAGCTGGGCATTGAGTCAAGCATTGTGGACTGCACACGCGCCCGGCCGGTGTTGCTACGGCCCGGTGTGCTCACGCGCGCCCAGCTGGAGGCGGCCTGTGGTGAAGCCGTGCTGGATAAAGATGATGCCGCCGCCATGGAGGGTGCGTTACTTGAAGGCGTGGTGCCCAGAGCCTCCGGTACGCTTGAAGCACACTACGCGCCCAACGCCAAGGTCCGCCTGATGGCGGCGGGCACTATCCAGACTGCGCTCGATTTGCTAGGCCCTGATGCGGCCAACATCGCGGTTTATGCCAGATCCATCATTCGTATCAAGTCCGACAAAGTACTGTTCCGGCGTATGCCCGACGATGCGCTGGCGACTGCACAACAGCTGTTTGCGGTGCTGCGCGACTTTGACGCGAAAGGCGTCAAACTGATCTGGATTGAGCCGCCACCAGCAGGCGACGAATCGGGAGAGTGGGACGGCGTGCGGGACAGGCTGGGCCGGGCTGCGGCTGGCTAGCTCTTGTGCGGGTCGTCCCCAAGAGGCTCGCAGCAGCAGCCCGTAAGCCAGCCACAGCGCCACACTCGCCGTGAACAAGGCTGTACATGCCGAGCGCGCCGATAACGCCGGTCCAGAACAGGTTCAGCATCAGCGCTTGCCTTCCTTTACAGTCCAGTCCAGCAGGGCATCGAGTGCGCCACGCGCTGCGGGCGCATTTGGGTGGTTGATGAGGCCGACCACGATGTAACGTGCGCCGCTCTGGCCGTTGGCGTAGCCAGCAATCGCCACCACGTCGCGCAGCGAGCCGGTTTTGACAAAGGCCTGGCCCGCCACGCCTTTGGCGCGTTCGCGCATGGCGGCATCGACTCCAGCAACGGGCAGCGAATCAGCCAGGTCGTTGGCGCGCGGGCTTTTGGCCGCATGCATCAACAGGGCTGACAGACTGCTGGCGGTGATGCGTTCATTGCGGCTTAGGCCGGAGCCGTTGTCTATCAGGGGCGCTGCACTGCCGGGTAGGTTTTTAAGCCACCAGTTGGCCAGTGCCACCCGGCTCGCCTGCAGCGTGCCGCTTTTGAGCTGGCCCAGGTTGGCATGCAGCCCCAGCGTCAGAAAAAGATGCTGGGCCATGACGTTGTTTGAATATTTGTTCACATCACGCACCACGTCGAGCAGCGGCAGCGACTGACCTTCAAACTGCGCTGCGGCTTTTGCGCCTGACAGCGTTCCAATGGCGCGGTTTTGGCGCAACATGGCCAGCTCTTGGCTGCTTGCATCGCGCACCACACCCGTCAACAGCCCGCCCAGCCAGCGCCATGAGCCCTCTACCGCACGCGCGGCAAAGCTGGCCGGATCGGAATAGGCGCTGGGCCAGACCTTCTCGCCGCAGGCCGATGAATAGCTGCCCAGAAAATCTATTTTGTTGGGGCTGTCCACGCTGGCGCGCAGCTCAGCTCGCCAGTCGCCGCAACGGGCAACACGTACCAACGCTACGCTCTCGGCCACCTGCACACCGGCCAGCGGTGGTTCAAAGCGCACCAGCGCACGGTTGCTGGGCAAGTCAGGCGTGAAGGTCATCACCAGCGACTTGAAATTAATCAACAGCGCATCCGGCTGCGCGTTGTAGGGCCGCAGCGGCTCGCCATCAAACTCGCCGGGGTCAGTGGCGGGCAGCGCAAAGGCACTGCGGTCCAGCACGATGTCGCCGCGAATGGCCCGCGCGCCAGTGGCCTGCACCTGCATCAACAGGGCCTGCAGGCGCTCGACCACCAGCTTGGGGTCACCGCCGCCTTGCACCAGCATATTGCCGTTCAACAGCATGTTTGTCGGGTCGCCGATCAGGTTGCCGTCCAGTGTGATTTTGGTTTTCCAGATGAAGTCCGGACCCAGCGCGTCGAGCGCCGAATACGTGGTGACCAGCTTCATCACCGATGCCGGGTTCATTGGCACATCAGCACGGTAGCTCAGGCGCGGTGGCTGTTTGCCAGAGCTGTCGATGACCAGCAGTGACACCGCATCGCGCGGTACCTGGGCACGCGTAAGCGCTTTTTCGATGGCGACTGGCAGGCGTTGTGATGGCCGTGTTTGGGCATGGCTTGCGCCGCTTGAAAATGCCACCAGCGACACCAGCGACACCAGCGCCATCAGTGGAATGGGTATCGCAAGTACGCGGCGGGTTAACAAGTCTTCAATCATGTGGTGATTATCAAGGCCGCACTCGCCAGTTGACGACAGATAGCGATAATCTGGAACAAGCCTGTGTGGCAGACTGCTATTACTTTAGTAGCTTTTTGCGCCCGTATTGATTGAACTGCGGCTATTTTTGACCCTCAAAAAATGAAATTCCTGGCTTTTGATACCAGTACTGACGTGATGTCCATCGCCGTGACTGATGGTGCGCGTGTGTGGCAGCACACCGGGCCTGGCGGTGCCAAGGCATCGACCACCTTGATTCCGGCGAGTCTGGCGTTGCTGGCTGAATCTGGTTTGCTGCTGGCGGATCTTGATGCGATTGCCTTTGGCCGTGGCCCCGGCTCGTTTACCGGCCTGCGCACAGCCTGTGCGGTGGCGCAGGGCTTGGCTTACGGAGCTGGTGGTGGTGTGAGCATCAAGGTGCTGCCGATTGACACGCTGATGGCCGTGGCTGAAGAAGCGCGCTTTCAGCAGGCGGTTGCAGCCACTGATAGGGCACCATTGCACATCACCGCGCTGTTGGATGCCCGTATGGACGAAATGTATGTGCAGCGCTTTCAATTTGTCGGCAAGCACTGCACCATCGTTGCTACGTGCGAGCTGATCCGGCCTGAAAACCTCGCTGCTCATCTTGTTGCTGACGCAACCGATAGCCTGCTGGCTGGCAATGTTTTTGATGTGTATGCCGACCGGCTGCCGACCTTCCCACATGGCGTGAATTGGGTACAGGCCCTGCCGACTGCAACGGCCCTGCTGCGGCTGGCACCCGCGCTGGCCGCTAGCGGTCATGCTGTGGATGCGGTTTTGGCCCTGCCGCTTTATGTTCGCGATAAAGTAGCCCTGACGACCGAAGAGCGGGCCACGTTGCATCGATGATACTGCAGGGCACTTCTAGAAATTCAGATTTTCAGGATGAAGTGCAAGGCGGACGGAACGCAGTAACCGGAACGTACTCAGGTACGTGAGGATTGCGAGTACCGCCCAACGACGCAATTCGCCTGAAAAATGAATTTATAGAAGTGCCCGCACATGAACGCCATTCTTAAACCGGTACAGCCCCTGACGGCACTTGAAGCCCAGTTCCAGGCCATGACACCCGACTGGCTGGACAGCGTGGTGCGCGTCGAGCAAAGCGCCTATATCCATCCGTGGACTATCGGCCACTTCACCGATGCGCTGAAATCGGGCTATGAGATGCAAATGTTGCTGGCAGGACCTTCGCCAGAGCCGAACAGCGCACAGTCCGACAGGCTCCTAGGCTACTTTGTCGCCATGAAGGGGGTTGATGAAGTCCATCTGCTTAACATCACGGTTGCGCCCCCGCATCAGCGGCAGGGCTTGGCGCGGGTGATGCTCGATGCGCTGGCCATCTGGGCACGCGGCCACGGGGCGCAGTGGCTGTGGCTAGAAGTGCGGGTGAGCAACGCCGGAGCCAAAGCGATTTACGAACACTACGGTTTTCGTGAGGTCGGTGTGCGCCGCAACTACTACCCTGAAGGCGGCAACGCAGTAGGCCAGCCGCCCACGCGTGAAGATGCCAGCGTGATGAGCTTTGCACTGTGAGTCGCCACCCATGAGCTTGAATCTGGACAAACGCCACCGCGCCATGCTGCGCGAGATGGGTGTGCGGGTCTGGCAGCCTCTACCAACTGCCCTACCCTTACCTGTCGTGCCTGCCCGGCCGGTGCCCCGTGAGGCAGCCCCTTTGCCTAAAACAGCACCTCCAAAGGCTGCACAGTCTGAATCACAAAACCTAGACGGCACGGCTGCTGCCTGGCGTGTTGGCGAGGCGGTTTCGCTATACGTAGATGCTGGAGATGTGGCAGATGCCAGCACCGGCAGCGGCCCGCGCTGGCTGGTGTTGCTGGAGGCACCCGCTGCGGCGTTGCTCTCTGGCGTGTTCCAGCCTTTCGACGGCGACGCAGGCAAGCTGCTTGACAACATGCTGCGTGCGGCGGGTTTGCACAAGGCCGACGCAGCACTGCTGGCACCACTGGTTCGGCAGGCCGGAGGCGAAAGCGCATCCGTCCATCTCGCCCGCGCGCTGACGGACTTGTTCGCCTCGGTGCGGCCTGATGTGGTGCTGCTCATGGGCCGGCTCGCAGCGCAGGCGCTGTTGCAGTCAAACGAGCCCCTTGGCAAGCTGCGCGGCAGGGTGCATGCACTGCACGGCCGACAAGCTGTCGTCACGCATGACGCGGCGAGTCTGCTGCGTCATCCGCTCGAAAAGGCAAAAGCCTGGGAAGACCTGTGTTTGGCCATCGGCTTGGCCAGCGGCTCAAGGGCTTCGTAGTTCTTACAATCAAGGCATGACCAAGCCAGCCATAGCCACAGCGACGCCCACAACCTTCATTGACATGCTGGCCGGAGCCGGGCTGCAAAACCACTCCATGCTGTGCGTTGGCCTTGACCCTGAGCCGGCCAAATTTCCTGCGCCATTAAAAGGCGATGCCAGCAAAATCTACGACTTTTGCGCCGCCATCGTTGACGCAACGGCCGACCTGGTGATGGCCTTCAAACCGCAGATCGCCTACTTCTCCGCGCACCGCGCCGAAGAGCAGCTTGAGCGTTTGATCGCGCACATCAAACGCACTGTGCCGCAAGTGCCTGTCATTTTGGATGCCAAGCGCGGCGACATTGGTGCTACCGCTGAGCAATATGCCATCGAAGCGTTTGAACGCTATGGCGCGGATGCCGTCACGCTCTCGCCCTTCATGGGTTTTGATTCTGTTGCCCCGTATTTAAAGTACCACCGCAAGGGCGCATTCCTGCTGTGTCGCACGTCCAACCCCGGCGGCGGTGACCTGCAAAACCAGCGCCTAGCATCGGTTGACGGCACGCCGCTGCTGTATGAATACATTGCGCAACTGGCGCAGGGGCCGTGGAACCTCAATGGCCAGTTGGGCCTTGTGGTGGGCGCGACTTACCCGGCCGAGATCGAGCGTGTGCGCGCGCTGGCACCGACTTTGCCTTTGCTCATTCCGGGTGTGGGCGCGCAGGGTGGCGATGCGCAAGCCACCGTCAAAGCCGGCTGGCGGCCTGGCGCACCGATTGTTGTGAATTCTTCGCGGGCGATTTTGTATGCCTCAAGCGGGGACGATTTTGCCGCTGCTGCACGCCGCGAAGCCTTGCGCACGCGGGATCTGCTGGAGGCCGCAAGGCTAGGGGTTATTGGGGTCAGACGCCAATTTCATTGCGATGCAGAGCATCGCGACGAATTTGGACTCTGACCCCAAAAACCCATCACAATCAAGCCATGACGCTGACCGAACTCAAATACATCGTGGCTGTCGCTCGTGAAAAGCACTTCGGCAAGGGCGCAGATGCCTGCCATGTGTCGCAACCCACACTCAGTGTGGCCATCAAGAAGCTTGAAGAAGAGCTGCAGGTCAAACTGTTCGAGCGCAACGCCAACGAGATTACCGTTACGCCGCTAGGTGAAGAAATCATCCGCCAGGCGCAAAGCGTGCTGGAGCAGGCCGACCATATTCGTGAAATTGCCAAGCGCGGCAAAGACCCGCTGGCAGGCGCTTTGCGTCTGGGTGTGATCTACACCATAGGCCCGTACCTGCTGCCTGACCTGGTGCGCCAGGCGATTGCGCACACCCCGCAAATGCCGCTGATGCTGCAAGAGAACTTCACCGTCAAGCTGCTGGAAGAGCTGCGCAATGGTGAGATCGACTGCGCGATTCTGGCTGAGCCTTTCCCCGACACCAACCTGGCGATTGCGCCGCTGTATGACGAACCCTTTATGGCTGCCGTACCCAGCAGCCATGCCCTGGCATTGCGCAGCAGCGTGACCGCTGAAGAGATGAAAAAAGAAACCATGCTGCTGCTCGGCAACGGCCACTGTTTCCGTGATCATGTGCTTGAAGTTTGCCCCGAGTTTGCGCGGTTTTCCAGCAGTGCAGATGGCATCAGCAAAAGCTTCCAGGGCTCGTCGCTGGAGACCATCAAACACATGGTGGCCGCCGGCATGGGCATCACGCTGGTGCCGCGGCTGGGCGTGCCGAAAGAAGCGCTGATCGAGCAGTCGGCGAAAAAGAAGACGGCTAAAACCAAAGTGAGTAAAGTCAATAAGGTCGCCGCCGAGCAGCCATCCTTCATCAAATACTTGCCCTTTGAAGGCCACATACCGAGCCGCCGCGTGGTGCTGGTCTGGCGCCGCAGTTTTACGCGCTATGAAGCCATTGCAGCGCTGCGCAACGCGATATACGCCTGTGAGCTACCGGGTGTCACGCGGCTGTCTTGATGAAATCCATTTTTCGGGCGAATTGCTGCGTTGCGCGGTGCTCGCAATCCTCACGTACCTGAAGTACGTTCCGGTTGCTGCGCTCCGTGCGCCTTGCACTTCATCCCGACAACGCAGTTGCAGAGAAGACTAACTTGTACCCAAGTTACGTCGTAACTAAAATCTGAATTTCCAGAGATACTGTGAACTTTTATTTATAGTTTGAAAACTAAACTCAATCTCTATCTGCAGCTCATCCGCTGGGATCGTCCTGCGGGGTGGCTGCTTTTGCTGTGGCCTACGTTGTCGGCACTGTGGGTTGCGGGGCATGGTTTCCCGGGCTGGCACCTGGTGGTGGTGTTCACGCTGGGGACTTTTTTAATGCGCAGTGCGGGCTGCTGCATCAATGATGTGGCCGACCGTGACTTTGACCGCCACGTCAAGCGCACTGCCGGGCGGCCCGTGACCAGTGGCAAGGTGTCGGCTAAAGAGGCGCTGGTGCTGGGCGCGCTGCTGGCGCTGCTGGCCTTTGGCCTGGTGCTCACCACCAACCGGACTGCCATCGCCTGGTCGTTTGCTGCGCTGGCCATCACGCTCGCGTACCCGTTTGCCAAACGCTTTGTAGCCATGCCGCAGGCGGTGCTGGGCGTGGCTTTCAGCTTTGGCATCCCGATGGCGTTTGCTGCTGCCCAATCACGTGTGCCGCTGCTGGCCTGGGTGTTGTTGCTGGGTAATTTGTTCTGGGTGATTGCCTACGACACCGAATACGCGATGGTGGACAGGGATGACGACCTTCGCATCGGCATGAAAACATCGGCCATCACGTTCGGGCGTTTTGACGTGGCAGCGGTGATGTTTTGCTACGCGGCTTTTCTGTGCATCTGGGTGCTGGTTTTGTGGCCGCAGACCGAGGCATGGCCTGCATGGCTATTTCTGTTGGGGATTGCAGCTGCTGCCTTGCAGGCGCTCTGGCACTTCAGCCTGATCCGCAAACGTGAGCGTGACGGCTGCTTCAGGGCTTTCAGGCTGAACCACTGGCTGGGGTTTGCGGTGTTTTCCGGCATCGCGCTGTCGTCTTAGGGTTTTTGGGGTCAGAGTCCAAATTCATCGTGCCTCCGGCACGCCCTTCGGGGGCGGTGCAACGCACCGCAATGAAATTGGCGTCTGACCCCAATAACCCTTTCAGCTCGCGCCAAACTCGTCGCCTATACCCGGTCGCTTTTCCTGCTTGTTTTTCATAAATTAACCGGGAGTGGCGCGGGCGGTGCCTGTGGCGGCTGTTTTGAGTTGCTTGGTCAGATGCCGATGAATTGGAATCTGACCGCCATTCCCGTGACTAGTTCATCGAAACTTGTATCTGTAATTTGACCAGTTCATCAATCAAAGCTTCGATGTTCTTTTTGATGGTTCCCTCGTTGGCTATCTTCAAACGCGTCGCGCCTACGAAAGCATCACTCACTGTGGCGGTGAACGGGGTGGGAATGACGCGGGAATAGATTTCCTTACCCGTACTGCGCTCCACAACTGAATATCGAACGGTGGCGGTTACGGTCATGTCGAACCCAAACATAGGTTGGTCAAGTCGCACCAAGTCGGCGACCAACTGAAAGCGCCCTGAACTGGGTACAGGATTTAGGAGACCGGCAGATCGAAGTGAGTCTTCCAACGCTCTTGCAAAATCAGCACTCGAAACACTTGAAACCCACATTGGATTGGTCTCCCTGCCGCCGGTCACATCCTTGATGCCAATACTGCCTTTAAGCGGAGAGTCTTTTGGAACGGTTCGAGACAATCCCCCCGAAGCCGTCATCTGATCGATGCGCGCAGGACTTGCGCAACCTGTCATTAGGATTACGAAGGCAATGCAAAGAACTTTATAAATATTTTTCATTTTCTGTCCCGTTGATTTTTATTTGCAACTCCGCTCATGTAGAGCAGGTTGAGGATCCTTGACGATCAAATACATTTTTTCTGAGTGCTGACAGCTTGCAGGGCGTCGTACTCACCTTTCAGCCTCGCCAACTCAGCTTCCTGGCCTTTAGTGCCCCCCAGCGCAAACAGTGCTGGCCAAAACAAAATCGCCCCCACTACGCCAATTGTCTTGTCATTGCTTGCGGCTTCGTCAAGGCGGCCTGACAACTGATTGACGCGACTAGAAACACGCATCATTTCTTGCCTCACTTGATCGCAATCGTAGTTAGAAAATTGTGTAGGCGAGACATAGGTTCCGACCACATCTTTACCAGCGGTAGCGCATCCAGCCAGGATCGAAATCGCTGTCATCGACGTAACAAAACTCTTGATAAGTTGGCTAATTTTCATGAAATTCCTTTGAAGTCCGTGTTGCGATGGTCTTTTATGCTTTTCGACCTGTTCACCATCCAGAGCAGGTTTTCCAACGATCGATGTCGAACGCTCTTGCTAGCGTTTGTGATTTGTTAACGAATGTAACCTGTATTCACAAAAATTGTGACTTTTTATCGAAATTAGAAAGTGACTCGCCTCTACTTTGTGATGCATGTCAAAAGCATCACAGTTGATCGAAACCAGCGCATTTTCCGAGCGGCTGCGGCTGGCGCTCAAGGGCGTTGGCATCCGGCCGTCACCCACGCTCGTGGCCAACGAGTTCAACTTGCGTTATTGGGGCAAGAGCATCACGTCCCACACGGCGCGCAACTGGCTTTTGGGTAAATCCATTCCCATGCAGGACAAGCTGCGCGTACTGGCCGACTGGCTGCATGTGAGCCCGGACGAGTTGCGCTATGGCACCTTGGCACCAAGCTTCAAGGCGCAGGATTCAGGGACTGATATGTCGGTGCTGACCATGCAAGACCGCGAGATGCTGGCGCGCTACATGACGCTGTCGCTGGAACACCGCAAGACCGTGTGTGATGTGGTGGTGGCGCTGGCCGTGGCGGCGACGGCCAAGGCGCGGCACTGATTTGTATCTCATTGAGCTACAATCGTAGTCGTGAAAGCTACATTTAAATCAGCTTCGGAGCTGTTGTTTCCCCTTCAATACCGGGGTAAGGCGTTGGCGTTGCTGCTATTGCAGCCCCAACGCCGCTTGCATGTGCGTGAGATTGCGCGGCTGACAGGTACGGTGGCTGGCACCATGAACAAGGAACTTGATCGTTTGCAGCGCGCCGGGCTTTTGGAAAAACACCGCGTGGGCAATCAACTTCAGTACTGCGCCAACCAGCAGCACCCGGTGTACCCTGAGCTCAGTGCCTTGCTGCGTAAGACCATTGGTCTGACGGATGTGCTGACGCTGGCGCTGATGCCGGTGGCGGAACGCATCACGGTCGCCTTTGTGTTTGGCTCCATCGCGCGCGCCAGTGACACGGCCACCAGTGATGTGGATGTCATCATCATTGGACGCGTGGAATTTGGCGAGGCGATCAACTTGTTGTATGACGCGCAGACTGATTTGCAGCGGGAAATCAACCCGAAAGTTTTTTCGCCTGAAGAATGGACTGCCAGCTTGGTTGCACAGTCGTCTTTCGTGCAAGATGTACTCTTAAAGCCCAAATTGTTTTTGATTGGAGCGCAGTGTGACCTCGACCAACTTGCTGAACTTGGCCAAGATCGGCCAGCTTGATCCCATTCCCCTGTCGATGGCGCTGGTCAAGCGCATGCTGATGACCGCTAGGCAGCGTTTGCGTGACGCTGAATTGACGCAAAACAGCGATGAAACGCGTTTTGATTGCGCGTACACCGCAATCCGTGCGTTGGCGGACATCGGCTTGCATCTGCAGGGTTTTCGCACGTCCACCAGCAAACCGGGGCATCATCAAACCGTCATCCAGTCCCTGGCGCACACGCTGGACGTGGATGCCGCCACGGTTCGTGTGTTGGATGGATTGCGCAAGCAGCGCAATCTGGCTGACTACGACGGTGAATTGGTGACGACTGCTGCCTTGCACGAGTGTCTGGAGCAAGGCAAGATTCTATTGGGCCGAGTTGAAAACACGTTGCGGCAACGTGTCGATTGGGAATCGTCAGGTGCCTGACTCAGGCACGGATATGACGGTGCTGACCATGCAAGACAGCGACATGCTGGCGCGCTACATGACGCTGTCGTTGGAACACCGCAAGACCGTGTGCGATGTGGTGGTGGCGTTGGCCGTGGCGGCGACGGTCAAGGCGCGTTCATAAACCAGTCATTCAATGAGAATCCGAGCCTAGTTCCAGTTCCTTTTCTCCCGAACTGATGGTCTTGTAAGATGCAATCATTTGTAGGAGATCACAATGCCAACGACAGCGGAAAAACTATGGGAAGCCACACGTACGCTGCCTGAGCCCTTGCTGGCTGAGGTATTGGACTTTGCTGAATTTTTGCGGCTCAAACGTGGCCCCACCGAACACGTTGCCCCTTCTCTGTGCTTGTCTGACCTTTGTGGTGGCTTGGAAGGCTCCTTGACATTTAACGCCGACCCGATGGCTATTCAGCAGAAGTTGCGCGATGAATGGCATTAAGTATTTGTTGGGCATAAACTTCATTTTCGTGGTTGCTATTGCTGAAAAAATAAGCGCCATGGAAACCGCGCAGTTTTTTGAAAAACGTACTGCTTTGGTCGTCCCTGGCGCGGCTGATACAGCCTGGGGCAAAGTGGGTGCACTGGCGGCGATGCCCGGGGATGAGTGGACGGCCAAGCCTTGATGTTGCCAGATTGAGATATCGAGCCGGGTCGGGTTTTAGCACCCCTGGCGTCAAGACTCGGCACTGACTCCATCGCTCCCGTCAGATTCAGCTCGCGCCAAACTCGTCGCCCAACTCGCGTGCCCGCTGCCTGGCTGCGTGCATGGCCCGCATAAATAGATTTTTCACGTTGTCCTGCTCCATCGAGGTGATGGCCGCATAGGTGGTGCCGCCCTTGGACGTGACCCGTGCGCGCAGCGTTTCGGGTGGCTCATCAGATGCCTTGGCCAGAGCAGAGGAGCCAACAAAGGTGCCGACTGCCAGCTTGTGCGCCTGCTCCCGGCTCAGACCCATTTCGGTTCCGGCCTGCACCATGGCCTCGATGAAATAAAACACATAGGCTGGACCGGAGCCGGACAGGGCCGTCACGGCGTCAAGCTGTTCTTCCTGCTCCAACCACACATAGTCGCCCGTGGTCTGAATCACGCGCTCGACGGCGAGCCGATCCGTGGCGGTGACTGCTGGTCGGGCAAACAGCGCCGTCACGCCTTTGCCTATCAGTGCTGGTGTATTGGGCATGGAGCGGACGATGCGCTCGCAACCCAGCCAATCGGCAATGCTGTCCGAGCGTATGCCTGCGGCGACGCTTAAATGCAGGGCTTTTTTGGTGTGGAAGCGGGTGTCCAGCGCGGCATCCTTGAAGGTTTGCGGCTTGACGGCCCAGACCACGATGGCGGCGCTGGCCAGCGCTGCGCCCGGCGTCGCTTCAGCCTGCAGGCCAAACGCTTGCTTGAGCTTGGCGCGCTGCGCGTCAAAAGGCTCGACGACCTGGATCTGGCTGGCAGCTAGGCCGCGCTTGATAAGCCCGCCAATGATGGCACTGGCCATGTTGCCGCCGCCAATAAATGCGATATTCATGGCAATAGTTTGATTCTGCTCTGGTGTGTTGACTGTCATGGAACATCTCCTGAAGCAGTGATGGTATATCCGCACGCCGTCGCTAGATTGATTACGTTAACCTTTGGGCGATGAGATACATCCTCGCACTCGACCAGGGCACCACCAGTTCCCGCGCCATGTTGTTCGATCATTCGGGCGCGGTGGTGGCGCAGGCGCAGCAAGAGTTTGCACAAATATTTCCGCAGCTCGGCTGGGTGGAGCATGATGCGCGCGAAATCTGGTCTACGCAGCTCGAAGTAGCTAGACAATGCCTAAAAATGATGCCGAATACGGCTGTAGGTCAATCAATACGCACGCAACCAGCTGCTGATTCAATAGCATCTATCAGCGCAATCGGCATCACCAACCAGCGCGAAACCACGGTGCTGTGGGATCGCAAAACCGGCCAGCCCGTTGCCAACGCCATCGTTTGGCAAGATCGGCGCACCGCAGGCCGCTGCGACGAGTTGGCGCGTGCGGGTCATGCAGACATGATCCAGCAAAAAACCGGGCTGGTACTCGATGCCTACTTCTCGGCCACCAAGCTGCAATGGCTGTTAGAGAACATCCCCGGTGTGCGTGGAAAAGCCGAAAAAGGCGAGCTGGCCTTTGGCACCATAGACAGCTGGCTGGTGTGGAACCTCACCCAGGGCGGCGTACACGTCACCGATGTCAGCAACGCCTCCCGCAGCATGCTGTTTAACCTGCACACCATGCAGTGGGACGACGAGCTGCTGGCGCTCTTCAATATTCCCCGCAGCGTGCTGCCTGAAGTGGTGGCCAGCAGCGGCATGGTGGGCCGCACTGATGCGGCGCTGCTAGGTGCGGCGATCCCGATTGCCGGCATCGCGGGTGACCAGCAAGCCGCCACTTTTGGCCAGGTCTGTTTTGAGGCCGGCATGGCCAAAAACACCTACGGCACGGGCTGCTTCATGCTAATGAACACGGGCAGCAAACCGGTGCTATCGAAGAACAAACTGCTGACCACCGTCGGCTGGCAGCTTGATACAAAGGACAAGGTGAAGGCGCAGGCCACGTATTGCCTCGAAGGCAGCGTCTTCATGGGCGGCGCCACCATCCAGTGGCTGCGCGACGGCCTGCAAATCATCCAGTCAGCCGCAGACGTACAGCTACTCGCCGCCAGCGTTCCAGGCACGGGTGATGTGTACCTAGTGCCCGCCTTCGCAGGCCTGGGCGCCCCCTACTGGGACCCATATGCGCGCGGCGCACTGCTGGGCATGACACGCGGAACAACCAGGGCGCACATCGCCAGAGCCGCACTAGAGGCCATCGCCCTGCAAAGCGCCGACGTGTTCACGGCCATGAGTCTGGACGCAGGCTTGGGACTCAAAGCCCTGCGCGTGGATGGCGGCGCCAGCAAAAATGATTTGTTGATGCAGATGCAAGCCGACTTTTTAGGTGTACCCGTGGTGCGGCCAAAAGTGCTGGAAGCCACCGCGCTGGGCGCAGCGTATTTGGCGGGGTTGGCGGTTGGCTTTTGGGTCAGTACCGAGGAGCTTGCTGCCCTGTGGCAAATCGACAAAACATTCGAACCAAAAATTAGCGCGGATGCACGCACCGCCAAGCTGGCGCGCTGGCACAAGGCGGTGGGGCAGTCTAGGCGCTGGGTTGAATCGTAAAGTTTATTGCTATGAATTAAGTAGCTCCTAATGCTTGTGTTTATTGGGCTTATGGGACGTGGTTAAAAAATAGACAACACTTTTTCGACCGGTATTTGCATGTTCTGCCATGACCCACATGAAATTTAGGGATATTTTTGCATCAGGGTGTTGACACAGTCACCCGGTTTGGTGATAATCATGGGCTTCGCTCCAAAAAAGCGAGGAATTCGGGTTATTGGGGTCAGACGCCAATTTCATTGCGGTGCGTTGCACTGCACCCAGAGGGCGTGCCGAAGGCACGATGAATTTGGACTCTGACCCCAAAAACCCGCAAATAACTTGCCCAACGGAAGCAGTGCGAATAGTTCGCGGTGTGGACGACGGGCCCAAGACTGATCGATGGTGTGGTTTGTAAAAACTGCTTTCGGTGCAAGTTGGGACTAAATTTAATGATTCAAACGCAATCCAAACTCGACGTTGCTGACAACACGGGTGCCAAATCCGTGATGTGCATCAAAGTGCTGGGCGGCTCCAAGCGCCGTTACGCCAGCGTCGGTGATGTCATCAAAGTCAGCATCAAAGAAGCTGCTCCACGTGGTCGCGTCAAAAAAGGCGAGATTTATAGTGCTGTGGTGGTTCGCACCGCCAAGGGCATTCGCCGTGGTGATGGTTCGCTCGTCAAATTCGATGGCAACGCAGCTGTGTTGCTTAACGCCAAGCTGGAGCCCATTGGCACCCGCATCTTCGGACCAGTGACGCGCGAGTTGCGCACTGAAAAGTTCATGAAGATCGTGTCCCTGGCTCCTGAAGTTCTGTAAGGGGGCAAGCCATGAACAAAATTCGCAAAGGCGACGAGATCATCGTCATCGCAGGTCGCGACAAGGGTAAGCGCGGCGCGATCACGCTGCGAACCGACGACAGCTACGTACTGGTTGAGGGTATTAATATGGTGAAAAAACACACCAAGCCAAACCCTCTCAAAGGCACGACCGGTGGCATCGTTCAAAAAAGCATGCCGATTCACCAGTCCAACATCGCCATTTTTAATGCGGTGTCCGGCAAGGCGGATCGGGTTGGCATCAAGTTGTTGGCTGACGGCAAAAAAGTGCGCGTCTTCAAGTCCAGCGGCGACGAAATCAAGGCTGCATAAATATGGCAAAGACTGCCCCTACACAAGCTGCTCCTGCTCAGGCTCGCCTGCAGGCCCAGTTCCGCGAAAAAATCGCGCCAGCCCTGATTGAAAAATTTGGCTATAAATCGCCGATGCAGGTTCCCCGTATCACCAAGATCACGCTCAACATGGGTGTGAGTGAAGCGGTTGCCGACAAGAAGGTCATGGACGGCGCCGTCAGCGACATGTCTAAAATCGCAGGCCAGAAGCCTGTGGTGACCAAGGCCAAAAAAGCTATCGCCGGTTTCAAAATCCGCGAAGACCTGCCAATTGGCTGTATGGTCACCCTGCGTGGTGTCAAGATGTATGAGTTCCTCGACCGTTTCGTGACCGTGGCCCTGCCGCGCGTTCGTGACTTCCGTGGTATCTCTGGTCGGGCCTTTGACGGCCGCGGCAACTACAACATCGGCGTGAAAGAGCAGATCATTTTTCCTGAAATTGAATACGACAAGGTTGATGCCTTGCGCGGACTCAACGTCAGCATCACCACGACGGCTAAGACCGATGAAGAGTGCAAGGCACTTCTCACCGCCTTCCGTTTTCCGTTCAAGAACTGAAGGCGCAAGATGGCAAAACAAGCATTGCTGCAACGCGAAATCAAGCGCGACAAACTGGTCGCTAAATTCGCCAAAAAACACGCTGAACTCAAGGCTACGGCCAATGATTTCAAGAAAACCGACGACGAGCGCGCCCTGGCCCGTCTGGAGTTGCAAAAGTTGCCCCGCAACGCGAACCCGACTCGTCAGCGTAATCGCTGCGCGATCACGGGCCGCCCACGCGGAACCTTCCGTCAATTCGGTCTGGCTCGCGCCAAGATCCGCGAATTGGCCTTCGCTGGTGATATCCCTGGTATCACCAAAGCAAGCTGGTAATAGGAGAGCCACAAAATGAGTATGAGTGATCCTATCGCCGACATGCTGACACGCATTCGGAATGCGCAAATGGTTGAAAAAGCCGTTGTGCTGGTGCCATCGTCCAAAGTCAAGATTGCCATTGCGCAAGTCTTGAAAGACGAGGGTTATATCGACGGCTTCGCGGTGAAAACCGACGACGGCAAGTCGCAGCTGGAAATCGTCCTGAAGTACTACGCAGGCAAGCCCGTGATTGAGCGCATCGAGCGTGTTAGTCGCCCCGGCCTTCGCGTTTACAAAGGCCACGGCGCTATTCCTAAGGTCATGAATGGCCTAGGTGTGGCAATTGTCACCACCCCGCAAGGCGTGATGACTGATCGCAAGGCGCGCGCTACCGGTATCGGTGGCGAAGTCCTTTGCTACGTGGCTTAACGGCGACATAGAGGAGTAAAGAAATGTCCCGTGTAGGAAAAATGCCAGTCTCCATTCCCCAGGGTGTGGATGTGGCCATCAAAGAAGATCAGATCAATGTCAAGGGGGCGCTCGGCGCTTTGGCCTTGAGTAAAAACGCACTCGTCACCATCAAGAATGATGCTGGCAAGCTGACGTTCGAGCCTGCCAATGATTCCCGCGAGGCCAATGCCATGAGCGGCACGATGCGCCAGCTCGTGAACAACATGGTGACCGGTGTGACCAAGGGTTTCGAGAAAAAACTCAGCTTGGTCGGTGTGGGTTTCAAAGCCCAGGCGGCAGGTGCCAAGCTGAATTTGACGGTTGGTTATTCACATCCTGTGGTGATGGATATGCCTGCCGGCATCACAGTTGCAACGCCCACGCCAACTGAAATCGTTATCAAGGGTTCTGACCGCCAGCGTGTTGGCCAGATCGCCGCTGAAGTTCGTGCTGTTCGTCCTCCTGAGCCTTACAAGGGCAAGGGCATCCGTTATTCGGATGAGAAAATCACGATCAAAGAAACCAAGAAAAAATAAGGAGCTGCATCATGTTGACCAAAAAAGCGCAGCGGCTTCGTCGTTCACGTCAAACGCGTATCCGCATCGCCGCACAAGGTGTTGCCCGCTTGACGGTAAATCGTACCAACCTGCACATCTACGCCAGCGTTATCTCTGGCGACGGCACCAAAGTGCTGGCTGCTGCATCTACCGCAGAAGTCGAAGTCCGCAAGGAAATCGGCGCGTCCGGTAAAGGTGGAAATGTTGCTGCTGCGCAAGCCATTGGCAAGCGCATTGCTGAAAAAGCAAAAGCAGCGGGTGTAGAAAAAGTGGCGTTTGATCGCGCCGGTTTTGCGTACCATGGCCGCGTCAAAGCGCTGGCTGATGCGGCTCGCGAAGCTGGGTTGCAGTTCTAAGCAGACTGGATACAAAGTATGGCAAAGTTTCAAGCAAAATCCGCAAACGACGCTCCGGACGATGGTCTGAAGGAAAAGATGATCGCGGTCAACCGCGTCACCAAAGTGGTGAAAGGTGGCCGTATTCTCGGTTTTGCCGCACTCACAGTGGTTGGCGATGGTGATGGTCGCGTCGGCATGGGTAAGGGCAAGTCAAAAGAAGTGCCTGCAGCCGTGCAAAAAGCCATGGAAGAAGCGCGCCGCAACATGACCAAGGTGTCATTGAAAAACGGCACGATTCACCACAATGTGTTTGGTCATTGGGGTGCTGCCAACGTCATGATGATGCCAGCGGCCAAAGGTACCGGCATCATTGCGGGCGGTCCGATGCGCGCTGTTTTTGAAGTCATGGGCATCACCGACATCGTGGCCAAGAGCCATGGTTCGAGCAACCCGTACAACATGGTGCGCGCCACATTGGACGCACTGAACAACTCCACCACGGCTTCTGATATTGCAGCCAAGCGTGGCAAATCAGTCGAAGAAATCTTCGGCTAAGGCGCAGGGGCATTCAAATGACGACAGCAAATAAAGTAAAAGTCCAACTGATTCGCAGCCCGATTGGCACCAAAGAGTCACATCGCGCTACTGTGCGCGGTCTGGGTTTGCGCGGTGTTAACAGCGTTAGCGAACTGGAAGACACACCCGCAGTGCGCGGCATGATTAACAAGATCAGTTACCTGGTCAAGATTGTTTAAGTAAGGCCTATTATGGAATTAAACGGAATCAAGCCGGGCGTTGGTGCAAAGCACTACAAACGCCGTGTCGGTCGCGGCATTGGCTCTGGCATCGGTAAAACCGCAGGACGTGGCCACAAAGGTCAAAAATCCCGCGCCGGTGGCTACCACAAGGTCGGCTTTGAAGGCGGTCAAATGCCTATGCAACGCCGCTTGCCAAAGCGTGGTTTTAAATCGCATTTGCTCAAGTTCAATGCCGAAGTCACGTTGACGGCACTGGAGCAGCTTGGTCTGGCTGAAGTGGACTTGCTGGCTTTGAAGACGGCTGGCCTGGTGGGTCAACTGGCTAAAAACGTCAAGATCATCAAGACCGGCGAGTTGACAAAAGCCGTCAAGCTCAATGGTATTGGTGCAACTGCTGCTGCCCGGGCCATCATTGAGGCCGCTGGCGGCTCGGTTTCCTAAGTTTTAAAGTATTGACAGGATTCATCGGTGGCAACTAACTCGGCTCAATTGGCAAAATCCGGCAAGTTCGGCGATTTGCGGAGCAGGCTTGTGTTTTTGCTGCTGGCACTGGTGGTGTACCGCATTGGTGCGCACATTCCGGTTCCCGGAATTGACCCTGGGCAGTTGCAGCAGCTTTTCAAAGGGCAGGAAGGCGGCATATTGAGTTTGTTCAATATGTTCTCCGGTGGCGCGTTGTCGCGGTTCGCGGTGTTTGCGCTGGGGATCATGCCCTACATTTCGGCCTCTATCATCATGCAGCTGCTCACTTATGTTGTTCCAACATTTGAGCAGATGAAGAAAGAAGGCGAAGCCGGGCGCAGGAAAATCACCCAGTACACTCGCTACGGTACTTTGGGGCTGGCGCTGTTTCAGTCGATGGGGATTGCGGTTGCACTGGAAAGCTCGCCAGGCTTGGTTTTGGATCCCGGATTTGCTTTTCGCATGACAGCGGTGGTGAGCTTGACCGCCGGCACGATGTTTTTGATGTGGCTCGGTGAGCAGAATACCGAGCGTGGTCTGGGCAACGGGATCTCGATTCTGATTTTTGCGAGTATTGTGGCCGGTTTGCCTAGTGCAATGGGCGGTCTGCTTGAGTTGGTGCGTACTGGTGCCATGAGTATCCTTGTGGCGATTGTGATCGTGGTCGTGGTCGTGCTGGTCACTTACTTTGTTGTATTTGTAGAGCGTGGTCAGCGGAAAATTCTGGTCAATTACGCTAGGCGACAGGTCGGCAACAAGGTGTATGGCGGGCAATCCTCCCATCTGCCTTTGAAGCTGAACATGGCCGGTGTGATTCCTCCGATTTTTGCATCCTCAATTATTCTGTTGCCGGCGACCGTCGTGGGCTGGTTTGCCACCGGCGACGGCATGCGTTGGCTCAAGGATATTGCCGGCATGCTCACTCCCGGCCAACCTATCTATGTGATGTTTTATGCGAGTGCCATCATCTTCTTCTGCTTCTTTTATACGGCATTGGTTTTTAACAGCCGTGAAACTGCAGACAACCTGAAGAAAAGCGGTGCCTTCGTTCCTGGAATACGTCCTGGCGACCAGACGGCGCGCTACATTGACAAGATTTTGGTGCGTTTGACGCTGGCCGGATCGATCTATATCACCGCAGTCTGTCTGCTACCTGAATTTTTGATTTTGAAGTACAACGTGCCGTTTTATTTCGGTGGCACCTCTTTGCTGATTATTGTGATTGTCACCATGGATTTCATGGCGCAAGTGCAGAACTACATGATGTCGCAGCAGTACGAGTCCTTGCTTAAAAAAGCAAACTTCAAGACATCGCCTGGTGCGTAGGCTCAAGTCCGTATTTAACGAGTAATTTAGGAGAATTAAAAATGAGAGTTTCAGCTTCGGTCAAGAAAATTTGCCGCAACTGTAAAGTTATCCGTCGCAAGGGCGTTGTACGCGTGATTTGCACAGAACCACGTCACAAACAGCGTCAAGGCTGATTTTAAGAGTTTTAGAGGACGAACATGGCCCGTATCGCTGGTATCAATATTCCGCCGCAACAGCACGCCGAAATCGGCTTGACTGCAATCTTTGGCATCGGTCGCACCCGTGCTCGCAAAATTTGCGAAGCCTGTGCCATCGCCTATTCAAAGAAAGTCAAAGACCTGACTGACGGTGATCTGGAAAAAATTCGTGATCAGATTGCACTGTTCACCATTGAAGGTGACTTGCGTCGTGAAACCACGATGAACATCAAGCGCCTGATGGACATCGGCTGCTATCGCGGCTTCCGTCATCGTCGTGGCCTGCCCATGCGTGGTCAGCGTACGCGTACCAACGCCCGCACCCGCAAGGGTCCGCGCAAGGCCGCACAGTCGTTGAAGAAATAATCAAGAGGTTCTCCTATGGCTAAGTCACCAACCAATACCGCAGCACAACGCGTTCGCAAGAAAGTTCGCAAGAACGTTGCCGATGGCATTGCACACGTTCACGCATCGTTCAACAACACCATCATCACGATCACTGATCGTCAGGGCAATGCCCTGTCGTGGGCTTCGTCAGGTGGTCAGGGTTTCAAGGGTTCGCGTAAATCGACTCCATTTGCTGCACAGGTAGCATCTGAGGTGGCTGGCCGTGCAGCGATTGAGCAAGGCATTAAAAACCTTGATGTTGAAATCAAGGGCCCAGGTCCAGGTCGCGAGTCTTCGGTTCGCGCGCTGGGCGCTCTCGGCATCAGGATCAATTCGATTGCTGACGTAACCCCGGTTCCGCACAACGGCTGCCGTCCACAAAAACGCCGCCGTATTTAATCCCCCGTAATCCCCAGTGTTCTGGCGGGGTTGCTTGCTTTTTTGGCACACCCGGCGCAGGACTTTTTACCAAAGCCCACCGCCATCAGGCCAACCGTCAAAGTTTAGGCCGAAGGCTCCTGCAGCGATGCAGCAGATGACAAAAGGAATTCAAAGTGGCACGTTACCTAGGCCCCAAGGCCAAGCTATCCCGTCGTGAAGGCACCGACCTCTTTTTAAAGAGTGCGCGCCGCGCCATCGCCGACAAATCAAAATTCGACTCTAAACCGGGTCAGCATGGCCGCACCTCTGGCACTCGCACGTCGGACTACGGTCTGCAACTGCGTGAAAAGCAGAAGGTCAAGCGCATGTACGGTGTTCTGGAAAAGCAGTTCCGTCGCTACTTCGAAGAAGCTGATCGCCGCAAAGGCAATACCGGTGCCAATCTGTTGTTCATTCTGGAATGCCGTCTGGATAACGTGGTTTACCGCATGGGCTTCGGCTCAACCCGCGCTGAAGCACGCCAGCTGGTGTCGCACAAGGCGATTACCGTCAACGGCGGCTCGGTCAATATTCCTTCGTATATGGTCAAGGCTGGTGATGTGATTGCCGTCCGCGAAAAGTCGAAGAAGCAAACTCGCGTGGCAGAAGCCCTCGAGTTGGCCAAACAGGTGGGTATGCCTGCCTGGGTCGAGGTCAGCATCGAGAAGGGCGAAGGCACTTTCAAGAAGGTTCCTGACCGCGACGAGTTCGCCGCTGACGTGAACGAATCGCTCATCGTCGAGTTGTATTCACGCTAATTTCGTTCCTGCGGTACGAGGCGCTGCATATGTGGAATATGCAGGTTTTTGTACCGCCGGCCTTATCGGTGTAACGAACCGAGGGTATTGACTAGGAAGATTGCATGCAAACTAATTTACTGAAACCCAAAACCATCAACGTCGAGCAACTGAGCGCCAACCGCGCAAAAGTCACGCTCGAACCATTTGAGCGTGGCTATGGCCACACCTTGGGCAACGCCCTGCGTCGTGTATTGCTGTCGTCCATGGTCGGCCATGCCGCCACTGAAGTCACCATCGCTGGCGTGCTGCACGAGTATTCGTCTATTGACGGTGTTCAAGAAGATGTCGTCAATATTTTGCTTAACCTCAAGGGTGTGGTTTTTAAGCTCCACAACCGTGATGAAGTGACATTGAGCCTGCGCAAAGATGGCGCTGGCCCGGTGACGGCGGCTGACATCCAGACTCCGCATGATGTTGAAATCATCAACCCTGAGCATGTGATTGTTAACCTGTCGCACGGCGGCAAAATTGACATGCAGATCAAGGTTGAAAGTGGCCGTGGCTATGTGCCCGGTAGCGTTCGTCGTTATGGTGACGAGTCCACCAAATCGATTGGTCGTATTGTTCTGGACGCATCGTTCTCGCCCGTCAAGCGCGTCAGCTACACGGTTGAAAGCGCCCGCGTCGAGCAGCGCACAGACCTGGATAAACTGGTGATCGAAATCGAAACCAACGGGGCAGTGTCGGCAGAAGATGCCGTGCGCGCGTCAGCCAAAATTTTGGTTGAACAACTCGCAGTATTCGCGCAACTTGAAGGCAATGAACTCGCCGCGTTTGATGCGCCAGTTCAACGCAGTTCACAGCAGTTTGACCCGATTCTGCTGCGCCCGGTTGATGAGCTTGAGCTCACCGTGCGTTCTGCAAATTGCCTGAAGGCCGAAAACATTTACTACATCGGCGACTTGATCCAGCGTACTGAAAACGAGCTGCTCAAAACGCCGAACCTGGGCCGTAAATCGCTCAACGAAATCAAGGAAGTGCTCGCATCGCGTGGCTTGACCCTCGGTATGCGCCTTGAAAGCTGGCCACCGGCCGGGCTGGACAAGCATTAATTTAAAATCGAAGACCATCTCTTCAATGGGATGGCGCACGGGCAGTACCTGATACGGCTGCCCGGATACTAAAAAAGGAAATCACCATGCGTCACGGACACGGACTACGTAAACTAAACCGCACCAGCGAGCACCGCCTCGCCATGCTGCGCAATATGATGAACTCGCTGTTACAGCACGAAGCCATCAAAACGACGCTGCCAAAAGCAAAAGAGCTGCGCCGCGTTGTTGAACCCATGATCACGCTGGCCAAAGAGCCAACGCTGGCCAACAAGCGCCTCGCATTCGACCGCCTGCGCGACCGCGACATGGTCGTCAAGCTGTTTGCAGAACTCGGCCCACGCTACAAGGCACGTCCTGGCGGCTACACCCGCATTTTGAAAATGGGTTTCCGTGTTGGCGACAATGCTCCCATGGCACTCGTCGAGCTGGTAGACCGGCCGGATGTGGAGGCTGATACCACTACAGCTGACACGGCCAAGGCAGAGTAAGCTACAATAACAACTTATCGCGCGGTGGAGCAGCCTGGTAGCTCGTTGGGCTCATAACCCAAAGGTCGTAAGTTCAAATCTTGCCCGCGCAACCAATAACCTAGCTAACCTAGCTAGTAGCAAAACGCCCACTTCATGTGGGCGTTTTGCTTTTCTAGCCATTTCACACCAAAGAACGCAGCGCTGTCCGTAGGCGCTCCTCAAGGTAGGCGCCATAGAAGTCGGGGATATAGCCTCCAACCAGCCGATCGGCCACCTCTATGCCTCTTTTGCCAAAGAACAGCACAGTCGGTGCTACCCGTATGCCCCACTCGCGCGTTAATTGATCATGTGTCACTTGCTTGCCTTGGAAGTCGCGCACTGATCGCGTACTTCGCATATCCACCTGAGCTACGGGCTGCAGCGCTTCAACGCGTAGAGGTCCCAGGTAGCTGTCCCGTGCGATATGGCAAAACGGGCAGCCTTCAAGGCTGACCATGACGATCAAGGGCTTTCTAATGGCAAGGGCTAGCGTCAATTCATCGGCAAGGGAATCGGGTTTCGGCAAGATCACTCGCTCGCCCGCAAGTGCTGGCGTGACTACAAAGGGCCACGCAGTCAGCGCGCCAAGCGTAGCCAGCAGCTCGCGGCGCTTGGGCGAATTTTGGATGTTGCTTGGTTTGGCCATGTTTTGATTCACCATGGCAGGCTAGTACTGCGACTCGGAAATAAGGAAACATGAAAACGCGTCTTTTCCCGCCCGGCGTTGTTGCTCGTCGTTGCCATAGCTACGGCTATGTCGCCTCCTCACGCCTAGCCGGACGAAAAAATCCATCGTTTTCATTTTGTTCCCCTATTTCCGAGTCGCAGTACTATTCGCGCTCCATCAACAGATAAGTGTTATATGCGTTCATGCGGTTAGCTGCGTGGAAAAGCGGTAGATGTTCAAAACGTGACCAGTCTGTGGCCTTGTAGGCCTCGTCGAAGGGTTCAAGATTGCGCGAAGCTTTGCCCATACTCTCGCGCAAATATGTCAAATAGTCCCGCATTTCCCGTAAGTCATCGCGTGCAGACGATGAAGCCGGCCCATGCCCAGGCACAGTTGTTTTGATATCAAAAAGGAGCAGCGCATCGAGTGACTTAATCCATTTTTTGCTATCGGCGGTCTGACCGACGAAGGGCAGACGCCCCTGAAAAACCAGATCACCGGCAAAAAGCACTTTTTCTGAAGGCAGGTATACGACAAGGTCTTCCGGAGTGTGCGCAGGCCCAACTGGCTGCAGGACAAAGCGGACACCACCGACAACCAAATCACGCTCACGATCAAGCCACTCGTCAGCTAAAACCAAACGGGTTGTCTCGTCTATCCATGGGAATAGCTCGTTGCGAGATGCTGCCAGACGCAGCTGGGCAGTTTCTGAATTCAAATATTCAAGCCCGGCACGACCTGCAATGATGCGCGCACCAGCGTCTTTAAAGGCCTGCAAGCCATAAATATGATCTGCGTGGTAATGCGTGACGATCACATGCGTGACCAGCTTGCCAGTCAGGCGCTTAATCTCGCGCATCAACTCGCGAGCCAGTTCAGGCGAGCCAAGCGCATCAATGACAACCACCCCAGCAGGGGTCACCACGAAACCCGCATTGGCGATAAAGTTCCGATTGGCAGCACTGCCAAGCGCCGACTCGCCTTTAACGTACCACGCAGATACGGACACTTGGCGAGGCAGCATATGACTGCCCGCTTTCGTTTGCGTCTCATCGACTGCGCAGGCCGTTATCGAAAATATTGCGAACACCGCCAAATACCAGCGCAAAAAACACCAGACTGTCATTCAGCTCTCCATTTGGAACATCTCTGGCAAGGCAGCAATTGCAATACTCAGAATTGCAAGATTATATAAGCCATCTCTTACATATTAGCAAGAGGCCTGTCGAGACACCAGATCCTATTTTTGCAGCAATCTGGCTGCATCCAGCGCAAAATAAGTCAGTACGCCATCGGCCCCTGCACGCTTGAAGGCCAGCAGGCTTTCCATCATCACGGCATCATGGTCCAGCCAGCCGTTGATGGCGGCGGCTTTGAGCATGGCATATTCGCCGCTGACTTGGTAGGCGAAGGTGGGTACTTTGAATGTATCCTTCACGCGGCGCACCACATCGAGGTAGGGCATACCGGGCTTGACCATCACCATGTCCGCGCCTTCGGCGATATCCATCGCTACTTCGCGCAGTGCCTCGTCACTGTTGCCGGGGTCCATCTGATAGACCTTTTTGTCGGCCTTGCCGAGGTTGCCGCTGGAGCCGACCGCATCACGGAAGGGGCCGTAAAACGCGCTCGCATATTTGGCGCTGTAGGCCATGATTTTTGTATGAATTGCGCCGCTTGACTCGAGCGCTGCTCGAATCGCTCCAATTCTGCCATCCATCATGTCGCTGGGTGCGACGATGTCCACGCCAGCCTCGGCCTGGCACAGCGCTTGTTGCACCAGTACCGCGACAGTCTCATCATTCAATATGTAGCCGTTGGCGTCTAGCAGGCCGTCTTGCCCGTGTGTGGTGAAGGGGTCTAGCGCCACATCGGTCATCACGCCGAGTTCGGGGAAACGTTTTTTAAGCTCGCGCACCACACGCGGTACCAGGCCGTCCGGGTTGGTAGCCTCTTTGCCGTCCCAGGTTTTAAGTGAGCCATCAATCACCGGGAACAGCGCCATCACCGGAATACCGAGCTTGACGCATTCTTCGGCCACCGGCAGCAGCAAATCAAGGCTGAGTCGCTCGACACCTGGCATGGACGCAACGGCTTCGCGTCGCTGCTGGCCGCTGAGCACAAACACCGGGTAAATCAAATCGTGTGCAGTCAATAGATTTTCGCGCACCAGGTTGCGCGTGAAGGCATCGCGGCGCAGGCGGCGTGGGCGGCCAGCGGGGAAAGAAGCGAAGGGGGCGAAGGATGATGTGGTGGATGACATCAGTAAATTGTAGGGGTGTACCTCTTTTGCCACGCTTTAACTTTGCATTTACTCAGCCGCCTTAGAAAAATGTTGCCAAGACGCGGGCGCTGTACTTAGAATTAAAGTGTGTGTGAGCCTTCGGGTAAGCGCATCCCGCTTCACCTCCCTGAGCGGGGCCTGTATGCTGCAAAGCAGAAAAGGCTTATCCGCCCGGACGGCCAACGCCTCCGGGCTCTTTTTTGGACGGGCATAAACTACCGCCATGCTCTGGATCAAATCCCTTCACATCGTTTTCATCGCCAGCTGGTTTGCGGGTCTGTTTTATCTGCCGCGGATTTTTGTGAATCTGGCGATGGTGCCTGGCGAAAGCGTTGCTGAGCGGCAGCGGCTGATTCTGATGGCGCGCAAGCTACTGCGCTTCACCACCATCCTGTCTGTGCCTGCGATTGGTTTTGGCTTATGGCTGTACCTTGGCTACGGCATTGGCAAAGGCGCTGGCTGGATGCATGTCAAGTTGCTGGTTGTGCTGTTGGCTGTGGGCTACCACCATGCCTGCGGCAGCTTGCTCAAAAAGTTTGTCGCCAACGCCAACACCCGCAGCCACAAGTGGTACCGCTGGTTTAACGAAGTGCCGGTGCTGCTGCTGACGGCGGCGGTGATTCTGGTGGTTGTGAAGCCTTTTTAAGGTTTCTCTTGAGGCCCCAGCGTGCAGACTCCAATCTCAAAAGCTGATGAAAGCAGTCTCTCATTGCCTTTGGCTTTAGCAATGCTTTGCCTGATCGTTTACGCCAGCCTGTACCCCTTTGTCGATTGGCGCGATCAGGGCATATCACCACTGAATTTTCTGGCTGCGCCACTGCCCAAATACTGGACGGGCTTTGATGTCGCGGCCAACCTAGCGGGTTATGCGCCGCTCGGCTTTTTACTGGCTTTGTCGGTATTGCGCAGCGGGCGTGCGAAGTGGGCCATCAGTATTGCGGTACTGGGCGCAGCTGCGCTTTCACTCGGCATGGAAACGCTACAAAGCTATTTGCCATCGCGCGTACCGTCAAATGTTGATTTGGCCCTTAATATTTTGGGTGCATGGCTAGGTGCGTGTATGGTGTGGGCGCTTGCAAAACTGGGCGTGGTCGATAGCTGGAGCCGCTTCAGAGCGCGCTGGTTTGCATCTGACGCACGTGGCGCACTCACGCTGCTGATGCTCTGGCCCGTGGCCTTGCTTTTTCCCGCATCAGTACCCATGGGCTTGGGCCAAGTGTTTGAGCGTTTAGAGGCCGCACTGGCTCAGACACTGGTTGCCACGCCTTTTCTGGCCTGGCTACCGGTGCGCGAGATTGAGCTACAGCCGCTGGTGCCCGGCGTTGAGCTGGTCTGTGTTGCCTTGGGGGCGCTGGCTCCCTGCCTGCTGGGTTACTGCGTGATGCGCAGTGTCTGGAAGCGCGCCGCCTTTGCCTTGCTGGTCTTGTGCATGGGCATCGCTGCGTCGGCGTTGTCGGCTGCGTTGAGCTACGGGCCAGAACACGCCTGGGCCTGGCTCGACTTGCCGGTGCGTGTGGGGCTGGCGTTGGCGCTGGTGATGGCGCTGCTGCTGCTGCCCGTGCGGCGGCGCGGCGCGGCGGCGTTTGCGCTGCTCGCGCTGGCGGTCCAGTTAAGTCTGCTCAATCAAGCCCCGGCCAGCGCCTATTTCTGGCAAACCCTGCAAACCTGGGAGCAGGGGCGCTTCATCCGGTTCAACGGCATCGTGCAGTGGCTGGGCTGGCTCTGGCCTTATGCGGCCTTACTCTACGTGTTGGCAAGATTGGCGGGGCGCGATGCACCGGATGCCCAATCGTAAAATCAGAAGATGACTAAAGCAAACCACACTGATTATGAAAACCCGTATTACGAGCGGCACATTTTTTTCTGCCTCAACCAGCGCGCCAGTGGTGAAGAATGCTGCGCCAACAACCGCGCGCAGGAAGGGTTCGACCGCTGCAAGTCGCAGGTCAAGGCCGCGGGGCTGAGTGGCCCCGGCAAGGTCAGGGTCAACAAAGCGGGCTGCCTGGACCGTTGCGCCGGTGGCCCGGTGGCCGTGGTCTACCCCGAGGCCGTCTGGTATACCTATGTGGATGCGCACGACATTGATGAGATCGTCGAGTCACATCTTAAAAACGGCAAGCTGGTCGAACGGCTTTTGATGCCTGCGAACGTGGGCCGTTGAGTCTGGCGGGTATTGCATGAACTCCCAGACCCGGAAAACCGTTGTTCAGGGCGCAGCCGGCGCGATTGAAGTGACCATTGATGAACCTTCGGGCGGCGCGCAAGCTAAAGGCGTGGCGCTGATTGCGCATCCGCACCCGCTGTTTGGCGGCACTATGGACAACAAGGTGGTGCAGACGCTGGCGCGGGCCTTCACGCAATCCGGCTGGACGGCGGTGCGCTTTAATTTTCGCGGTGTAGGCAGCTCAGCGGGCACGCATGACGAAGGTCGTGGCGAGCTTGAAGACCTGCTGGTAGTTGTTGCGGCTACTGCGCCTATGGGCGCTATTTGTCTGGCGGGATTTTCTTTTGGCGGGTTTGTGGCCACGCACGCTTATTCGCGTTTGGCGGTGTCGCGCGACATCGACAAGCTGGTGTTGGTCGGCACCAGCGTGACCCGCTCGGCAGCTGCGCCGATTGCGCCCGAGGCGCACATGAAAACGCTGGTCATACACGGCGAGCAGGACGACACGGTGCTCCTGGCCGACGTGATGGACTGGGCTAGGGTCCAGGCACTTCCTGTTACGGTTGTGCCCGGAGGCGGGCATTTTTTTCATGGACAATTACCCTTGCTGAAAAATCTGGTGCTGCGGCATCTGTCTTCGTCTTCTACTTCTACTGCTTCTTAATCTTTTCTGAGCTATCGGACTTCCCAATATATGTTTTGTTTTACCAATGTGGAAAAAGCCTTTTCTGGCCTATTGCGCGGTCTGCTGCCCGTCTTTCTGATGGCTATGGCCATCGCCGTCCCGTCTGTCTCGCAAGCCCAGACCCCGCAAGT